>Ga0265294_10001031_pt1 | contig 37913 bp, 35 predicted proteins | sample MunlanPumphouse3_FD_192504 | JGI IMG/M metagenome (GOLD analysis project Ga0265294, IMG submission 192504) | Groundwater microbial communities from a municipal landfill in Southern Ontario, Canada - Pumphouse #3 | ecosystem: Environmental > Aquatic > Deep subsurface > Groundwater | place... | reverse complement strand
CAGTCTGATTAGCGTGTTGTATATAAACTTGAAAGAATATAGAATTATATAAGAGGATGTAATGAGCATACTGGATAAATGTTATAACTACACTGATGCCAAAAAAGCGATGGCAATGGGATACTATCCGTATTTTAGAGAAATCTCTTCTGAACAAGATACTGAAGTAATCTGCAACGGTAAAAAAATGCTAATGATGGGCTCAAATAGCTATTTGGGCCTAACTAACCACCCAAAGGTAAAAGAAGCGGGCATATTAGCTATGAATAAATACGGTAGTGGATGTGCCGGATCTCGGTTCTTGAACGGAACTTTGGACATACACCTCGAATTGGAAGCCGAACTTGCAAAGTTGGTAGGCAAAGAAGCTGCTTTAGCATACCCAACAGGGTATCAAGCCAATGTCGGCTGCATATCAACTATGGTAAACAAAAACGAATATATTGTTACTGATAAATACGATCACGCATCCATTATTGACGGATGTAAGCTTTCCGATGGAACTATGGTGCGTTACAATCATAACGATATGAAATCTTTAGAGCGTTGCCTGCAGAAGCTGGAAGGAGAATCTGCGCTAATTGTGGTAGATGGCATTTTCTCTATGGAGGGCGATATCGCAGACATTCCCGCAATATCGGCATTAGCAAGCAAATACAACGCTCAGTTGATGGTTGATGAAGCACACTCTTTGGGAGTATTGGGAAACAATGGAGCAGGAGCTGCTGCTCATTTTGATCTTACTCCAAAGACAGACCTTATTATGGGAACATTTAGCAAGTCTCTTGCCTCTGTTGGTGGATTCATTGCTGCAGATGAGACTATAATCCATTACCTCAAGCATAAATCGCGAGCTCTTATTTTTAGTGCATCTCTACCTCCTGCTTCTACTGCTAGTGTTTTAGCTGCACTTAAGATTATGAAAGAAGAGCCGGAACGCATTGCTAAGCTTTGGGAAAACACTCATTATATGATGGATGAATTTAAAAGAATGGGATATAATACCGGCACCAGCTGTACTCCAGTTATTCCGCTCCACGTAGGAGACATGATGCGCGCATTTAACATGTGGGCGCGTCTTGGCGAGGAAGGGGTTTTCATCAACCCGGTAATTCCTCCGGCAGTACCACCAAACGGATGTTTGATCCGGTGTTCATTTATGGCAACTCATACCAAAGACCAGTTAGATATGGCCCTAGATAAGTTTCAAATCATTGGCAAAGAATTAGGAATAATCTGAACAGAGTTTTAGCATATTTGGTGAATGCTTTTATACAAAAAAACTCTGCTTGACAAGAAAGACAATAAGTTTTAATTGCCAATTACTTGATTTTAATACCAAAAAAATAGCCATAGATGGAGGAATAATGGCAAGCAAGAGTAGTGCTGATTATTACAGCGACCTCAAAGCTATGTCTCCCATCCGCGCGATTGCGGAGACTCTAATGAACAATCATCTTGTAAGAAAGGTTGACATTCGTGAAGCCTATGAAATGGCGAAGAAGCAACCAGGGGTAACCATAACGGACATCCCCATGTATCCAGAATTTGTAAAACTACACAATCTCCCGGCAGACGCCAAAGTTTTGAATGATTGCCATGGCAACATCCTTGGCAGAACCGCCAAAGCCAGACGCTTTTACCATCGTTTGGATAGCAGCAAGAAGAACAAGCTGGAAGGAGATTTTCGCGAAGCTGTATGGCAGATGCAGCACTATCCGCTACTTAAAGCCGAAGCCGTTCTTGGCATGGATGAAGATCTGATGATAAAAGCTACTTTAATCGCTACCGAAAGCGATGCTGCTAACGTATATAATTGGCTCTTGAACTTTGCCCCATTCGAATCGGTTGCCCAAAAATACGCCACAAGCCCCAAGCTTCCAATTCAGGATATCATTATTATAGCATTTAATGAATGGACATGTGACGATCCTTTTTACAACAATGTTGGCGCTCCCCAGTTAGCGCTTGTGGATGAAAAACACAATGTGATTGTAAACTTGGGTATGCGCTACTTTGGTGAACGCAAGAAAGGAACTTTGACTTTAGCCTGGACTTCTGGTATCCGAATTGGGATGGCTGCCTGTCATGGTGGCATCAAGGAAATTGATTTCGGCACCTGTAAGAATTCCGCTTATCACAAATTCGGCAAACGCTCAATTGCCTTCTACGGACTTTCTGGGACTGGAAAATCCAGTCATACCAACTCGCACGACAACGCCGGAACACTTCCTGAAGGCTTCTCTAAAGTAGTTTTACATGACGACGCTTTCCAGATAGATTTGGAAAACAAGGTATGCCGCGCTTGGGAGCCCACTCTATTTGATAAGACTGACTCTCGCCCCACCGATCATCCAGATTGGAAATATGCTTTAGCATTGATGAATCATGCTGTTTTGAATATTGATGGTAAACGCATACCAGTTGGTCAAGATCTGCGCAATCAAAACGGAAGAGCGCTTTTGGATCGTAGCCTTTTAGGAAACTATGTTAACCGTTGTGCCTTCCCTAAAGCCTTAGTATGGCTTATGAAAGATAGCGTTTTGCCTCCTGTATTGAAGCTGAAAGATAAGCATCTTGCCATTGCTATGGGTGCTGCTCTTATGACTCAGCGTAACCGCGCCGAAAATGTTACCGAAGAAGATCTCAAAAAACTTGTATTCGAGCCTTTCGCCAATCCTTTTAGGGTATATGAACTATACAGAGATGTAGAAGCCTTCATCCACGTTGCCGAAAATGGAGCAGAGTTTTACTGCTTCAATTCACGGGGTTATTGGAAAGAATCTGATAGCGTACTAGAAGCTATTCCTCTAAAAACTTCGCTTACTTTACAAACAGCAATTCTAACTGATCAGATTGAGTGGGAAGAATGGTCTGCATTGCCTACAGCAATGATTCCCACCCGAGAATCTATCGAAAAGATCCTGCCCGGATATTATGATAGATATGATCCAGCAAAACGCGAAAACCTAAGCGAATATAAATCGCTGCTTAAAGACAGATTCCAGCAACGAATAGACTTCTTGAAAGATAGCGACCTTAAAGAAAAGCCCGAAACTCAAGATAAGTTATTGAGTGCACTCAAGTTAAACGTATAAAATAACACCGATAAAGCCCAATAAAGCCTCCATTCCCGGAGGCTTTATTGTGCGCAAATATTCCAAGCATTCCGATGAGTAAGACACTGGAATAATCGGGACATGAGCCAACGCCCCATACTACAAGGATGATGGGTGGGCTTAGCTACGATCAAAAAAAGTCCGCCAAAACCGATATCTCGTGCATAAAAAACTGCTATATATGGTTGTGCAACGGACTCAGCTTAGTTAGTGGAAATAGATCAGACAAGAACAGCTTACCATTCTATATAAGAAAACACTGTTTATTAGATTTCTTTTAGCAACAGTCTCGGAGTGATTTTTGATCATCAAGCATATTTTCTGTAAGCAATTTCGACCAACACCATATTCCTGCCCTTTAGATTAACCTATTCTTAGCCATGATTAAAGTAGATATCATCCAGCAAGTATAGCTTAATCTCGGGAGAATCCTTTGTTATAGATAGCCTGATGTACTATGAGAGAGAAAAGAGGTAAATTTATAAACGGGCAATATTAAATTTGATACTGGAATAGATATTGCTCCAAATAACAGGAAGTGGGTTTATTGCAGATAATGGTGCCCACCACAAAACATAGATATTCAATACTATGAGGACATAAATGACGATATTGATTATTGCGACCTTGATCCTGATTTTATATTGGGTTTTAGAGTATCGCAGACATTGCCGAAATGTTGCGGCAATTCCAATCCGCATACATGTTAACGGCACACGAGGAAAATCGAGCGTAACTCGCTTGATAGCCGCCGGCTTACGTGCTGGTGGCAAGCGGACTATAGCCAAAATTACTGGCACTTTACCACGAGTAGTACTACCGGATGGCAGAGAAGCGGCAATAATTCGATTGCAAGGCGCAAATATAATCGAGCAAAAGTACATTTATCGATATGCAGCTAAAGAAAAACCGGATGCCATAGTAATAGAGTGTATGGCGGTGAACCCTGTATTTCAATGGATTACCGAAAGAAGATTTGTAAAGAGTACTATTTCAGTAATAACCAATTGCCGTCCCGACCATCTTGATCTTATGGGCAACACAGTTCAAAGCGTAAGTATGAGCCTGGCAAATACAATTCCATCGAATGGTCTGTGCTACACATCAGAAACACATCAATATGGCATACTTAAGAAAGTTGCGGAAAATCGAAAAACGAAGATTCACCAGGTAGTCCCAACAGATATTACTGATGAAGAAATGAGTAGATTTCGTTACATAGAACACAAAGACAATGTGCAACTTGCCCTTGCTGTATGTGCCAAAGCAGGTGTTCCTCGCGATGTAGCACTTTCCGGAATGCAAAAAGCTTCTCCGGATCCAGGGGCACTCAAAAAATATATAGTAGAAGATCGAGGTAAAACAATCCACTTTTACAATGTTTTTGCCGCTAACGATCCAGAATCTACAGTATTCATAATCAAGATGGTAACCGGCAATTTGAGTGGAGTGCAAAAAATCATTATTCTAAACTCTCGCTCCGATCGATTGTTCCGTTCGCAGCAGTTGATAGATGCGCTTAGTAGGGTGGAATACGATTATGTGTTACTAACCGGAGAAATCCCCGAAAAAGTAGAAGATTATGCACTTAGTCACGGCATTCCCAAGAACCGCCTATTTGCTATGGGGCAGCCTCTTACAGAAGAGATTTACAAGAAAACATGGGAGCTTACGAATAAAGAAGCTCATGTGTTGGGCATTGGCAATATTGCCGGAGAGATAAAGTACGGAGCACAAATAGTAGCACACTTTAAACATAAAATACCAAAAGCACATAAAGGAGCTGGTCGTGGTTGACACAGTAGTACAAGCCGCAGTTGGACTCGGCGTAATTATTAGTTTGATCTTTTCTGAACTGTTGGGAGCATCTGCCGGAGGTATAGTTGTTCCAGGCTACATTGCTCTACACCTGGATAAACCGATGCAGATTTTAGGAACACTAATTATAAGTCTGCTAACTTGGGGCATCATCCGTTTGGTAAGCAAATTTACTTTACTGTTTGGAAAACGCCGAATGGTATTAAGCATTTTGGTGGGTTTCATTTTGGGATGGGCATCACGGCTTTTGGTTTTCCACGAGTTTACTATTCATCAACTTCAAATGCAATCTATTGGCTATATCATTCCCGGTTTAATAGCCAACTGGTTTGAGCGGCAGGGTTTCTGGAAAACCTTATCTACAATGAGTATTGCAGCAATTTTGGTAAAACTGATACTTATTGTGATTTTTGGCGGGGAGGTTTAGGATGTATCGCAAAATGTACCGTCCCAGCTTAAAATCCGGTTGGTCGTTAATTCTGCTCTTCGTTCTTTCTGTAATCCTGTATTTAGTAGCCAGCAATAATTTTGTTGAGATTCGTACCAGTAATTACGAAGCAAAACTTGAGGCAGTAACGCTTATGCAAAAGTATTTGGATACTTTGCAAGAGGAGATTCTGGCTCGCAACATCGAGATAGACCCAATTAATGATCCTTTCCAAACAGGATTGATAGGATTACGATTGTCTTCCATAACCACAGATAGAGGATTACTTTCTGAAAAACAGGCAGCAATCAATCCAAATATTGCGGCAATATTTGTCGAAGAACTTTCACGCACCAAAGCAAAAGACAAAATAGCCGTTGGTATTACCGGCAGTAATCCAGCAGTAAACTTGGCTTTATATGCGGCAATGACTGTTTTAGATTTAGATCCCCAAATAATCGTATCGCTTTCTTCTGCTTCTTATGGAGCTAATAGAGAGGAATTGACTTGGCTGGATATGGAAGCAATACTCAAGGAAAGGGGATTGTTGAGGTTTGGGGCAAAATATGCTTCTATTGGTGGCAGCGAAGATCGTGGCATTGGGCTTTCAGATTTTGGAATGCAATCTTTACGTGAAGCTATGAGCCGCAACTCTGTGCCCTTACTTCTAGGTGCCAATTTGGAAGAAAATGTTTCCCTGCGCATGAGTGCTTATGATGAACTTATAGAAAAGGGGAATCGTTACAAACTATTCGTAAACATCGGTGCTGGTTTGGCAAATGTGGGCAGTGGGCCCAATGCGCGTTTGATACCTGAAGGTTTAAACACCAAACTTGCCGAACGTAATTTTGAGAAAGAAGGAGTTATGATGAAGATGGCAAAACAGAATATCCCGGTTCTTCATGTACGCCGAATTCTACGCTGGGCACAGAAATATGATCTAAATCTTTCTTCGGAAGCCAAGCCGGTTCCAGGAGAAGGCAGCGTATTTAGCTCCACTATTCATAACGTTACAATAGCCGTGATATGTCTTATAATATTGGTAGCTGCAATTATAGCAGTTATTGTTTTTGATCGTCATGATCGGCGATTTATGAGCAATATTGTCGATCCCGATGACGAATTATAGGAGATTTTAACTTAAATGAAAAAAAGAATAAGCATAATAATAATGATTTGCCTTATGGCATCTGCAGTTTTGGCACAAAACTATCGTACCCGAATTATGGATTTTGAAAACCCTGGAAGCCGTAGAATCCGCCGGATGGAAGGAACAAACCATTGGTATTACCGTAGTCTTCCTGAAAAAACTATGATTTTGAACACCGAAGGGATTAACCGTATTCAAATCCGTAGCTTTAGCATCGAAAAACCACGAAACCCGCAGATCTTTATCATTATAGGTAAGAACCGTATTCCGTTTGATCTCACATTTAACAATTTTGCAGATGGTTACTACTTCTTTGAAGATATCGAATTTGAGATTCCCGAGGATACAGATAGCATTGAAGTTCTTTGCTATAAACGTCATATATATATGCGGGCATACGAGATGGAAGAGATTATTCCCAAAGTGAAGCCGATAAAAATACCTAATCGACAAATAAACGCTCATGCAGGAATGATAGATATTTCTCATAATTCCACTACTAGTGAATACTATACCTTTAATCCTACTCAAGTACTTCGCTTTACGCACAATAATGCACGAGATGGAATAGTATATGTACGAGCTCGATTGACAGATCGCTCATTGCCCAAATTTAGTTTGTGGCACAATGGTCAGAAAGTACAAGAATATGAATTTAGTCTTGCGCGCACAACTAAATACAGCGCTCAGGGAGTAAAATATCTTACTATCGGAAAAAAGATTGATTTACCCAAAAACCCAAATAGCAGCGAGTATGAATTTCGGGCTGAATCAAATCACATGTTTATGGCACGCCCGGTCTTACTCCAAAAATAGGATGGAACATGTATTGCCCCGAAGAAATAAGCAGCGGAGACAAAGTACAAAGGGAAATCTACCCAGATATTCAAGATGAATTGAAGAATCTGGAGGAAAAGAAAATCAGAAATGATAGAAGCTTAACCCGAAAGAAAAACTTCAAGCCCATAATACTTTGCCTCGCCCTGTTCCTGTTTGGTTCTGTTGCCGCGCATGCCCAGTTTGAAGGAGAAATAAGTTTGGGAGCTACATACTCCGATAACTTGTTCCAACTCTCAGATTACGATATCAGTAGGTGGGATAACAATAGTTCAGCCCTAGATTGGGCTGACTCAACTGATGATCTGAATATATTCAGTCGCATAGATCTGGCATACCCCATTCCCTACCGTTGGTGGACTTTTACGCCTTCAATTACTGGAAGATTGAGCCAAAACATTAGTAACAAAGAAAAATATCGAACCGATACTCTAATAAGATTTAGGGCAGATCGATATTATTGGAGTGCAAGTGTGTTATATGGCTACTATCCCTACATTTACTATCGTCATTACAACGATGGCGATGGTACCGATCAAGCGGAAAAATATTCCTACAATCGTAACTATTACCGAGCAGATTTGATTGTGCGTCCCATCAAAAACCTCACTGCATTCAGCAATATACGTTATGAAGACCTTTATTACAACCAATATTTTACTGAGGCAGACGGTAATCGTGTGAGTACGGAAACGGGGCTTCGATACAGATTCCCCGCCTTTACAGTACAGGGCTCTTATACTTACAGAAGCTACGATAATACCAACTTTGCCAAACTGAATGAAGATGATGGCAGTTATGATAGCAACATCTATAGAGGTGTGCTGCGGATGAAATCTATGCCACTGAGCGGTGACAGCATACAAAAACAAAGCTGGCAACCCTATCTGGAACTCAGCCTGGAAGACCGCTTTTATCAAGGTAATAGCGAATGGTACGGTGGTAGAGAATACAGATTTTACAATACTATAGCCGGCTTGGATTTTAAACTTCATCCAGATTGGAAATTATCTCTTGACTACTTGCATATATTCAGAAATGTAGAGTCTCCGAATGAGAGTGTGCTAAGGCTTAAAGAGTTTAGCGAAAACCGCTTCTCTGCTTCAGTAAGCTATAAATTCTAAATCTTGGAGGTATTACATGGAGTTTCACCAAGAGAATGATCGCAAAAAAATACGTGAGTTCCTTAATTTGGTTGAGAATCACAAAGTAGAACTGCGTCACTATAAAAAGCCGGTATTGGTTTGGACAACTTTTGATGGAGTATGCCATTACGCATTTTGGGAAGATGAAACATTAAGCAAATTCGGTTTTGCCAATGTAGACGGATGGGATTACGAAGAAGACCTTCTTTTTTGCCCGGATTGGATTGCAGGAAACGAAGACGATGAAGATTTTGATGATGACGAAGATGGCGAGGAATTTGAGACATTTTGTGAACTAATTAAAAAATGAAAATATCGGTAATTGGCGGTGGCGGATGGGGCTTGGCCTTAGCCAAATTGCTTACAGAAAACAAGCATGAAGTATTGGTTTGGGAATATAATGCCAGTTATTTATCCTCACTCAAAGAAACAAATAGCAATCCAACCCTGTTGAAGGATATAACCTTACCACTCTCCATTAAATACACAGATTCATTTTCCACTATAGCTAACTTTGAAAGCACGATCATTCTACTGGCTACCCCATCACAGTTTATTCGTAAAACGCTTCGATCCATACCCAATGAAGTAGCTCAAAAGATTTGGCAAAATCAAAACTTGATCGCTCTTGTAAATGTTGCAAAAGGCATTGAAGAACAGAGCCTTAAGACAATTGATCAAATCCTCTATGATGAATTACCTCATGAAATGCACCACAAAATTTGCGCTTTGTCGGGACCAAGTCATGCAGAAGAAGTTGCTCGAGGTATTCCTACTACAGTAGTTATTGCCGGTCAGAATGAAGAATTATTAATGCAATTGCAAGAAGTGTTTTCAAATTCATATTTTCGTGTTTACCGCAGCTTGGATATAATTGGAGTAGAAATTGGTGGCGCGGTAAAAAATATCATCGCTATTGCCGCGGGCATAGTAAGTGGGTTGGGGTACGGCGACAATACACTTGGAGCTCTGCTAACCCGCGGAATTGTGGAAATAGGCAGATTGGGCAAAGCTATGCATGCCCAAACCGAAACATTCTTAGGGCTTTCTGGCATTGGTGATCTTATTACTACAGCGATCAGCTTGAACAGTCGCAACCGTTATGTGGGATACGAAATTGGCAAAGGAAAAAGCCTCCAGGAGATTCAGGATTCGATGGCAATGGTAGCTGAGGGTATTGCTAGCACAAGAGCTGTTTATCTATTGGCTGCTAAGCTGGGAGTAGAAATGCCTATTGTATGCCAAGTATATGAAATTTTGTATGAGCACAAAGATCCGTTCACTGCAATGCGAGATTTAATGTCGCGAGATCTCAAAGCGGAGTTTAAGCAATAAGATACTTGCTCTTGTATTCCCTCTAACATACTTATATATCAAACGCTTACGAATGATCATCTTTACAATATATAAAGCGCTATCTGTGAAAGCGGTTTTATCGCCTCTCTAAAAGCATCCAGCGGCCTTGGTAAAGAAGATCATAAGATAAGTTTGGATATGTAAGAATTGACGAAACGAATGCTTGACAAATATCAAGGGATGAAATACAAAGAACTGAAATATAAAGGTGAGTAATTATGCCCGTTTACGAGATACAAGTGCTAGGTCGGGTGCAAGGAGTAGGCTTTCGTTATCATGCGAGAGAATGCGCTTTACAGCTTGGCATTAGTGGCTATGTAAAGAATCTGGCAGACCGCTCGGTTTACATAGTTGCTGAAACACAGGAATCTCTTATAGACGGTTATTGTGAGATGCTTCGAAGGGGAAATGGATTCTCTGTGGTGAGGCAAATCAATATAGAAAAAATGGATTCAGAATATAAGTATCATGGTTTTGAAATTAGATAGATTCATCTGCATTGTGCTTTTCTTATTGTTGTTGCCGGCAATAATGAGTGCTCAAGTGCAGAATCACATAGTTAAGCGCGGAGACACTCTCTACGGTATTGGTAAAAAATACGGTGTCTCTGTACAGGAAATTATGGACCTCAACAATTTAACAAGTACCAATCTATCTATTGGGCAGGTAATAAAGATAACGGCACAACCCTCTGATGACCAATCAAATGCAAATAGCACATCTACTAATCCAAACCTTGAAAATACTGATGATAACAGTTCTCAAACACCCTCATCGCCAGCAATTGAACCCCGTCAAATCCAGCGTTCATCGCTTCCAGCGGATTATTTCTACATTATTCAGCGCGGGGACAATCTATTTAGGATTGCAAAGAATCATAATGTGCCTCTAGCAGACCTATTGAAATGGAACAACTTTGAAAACGCTGATGTTTCGATTTATCCCGGTCAACGTGTAATAATTAAGAATCCCTATCAAGCTCCTCCACAAGAAAATGCGACTGCACACCCACAAGCTGCCAATTCTAACATTGAACTCCCCACAATCAGCACTGCCCAACCAGATACAGTTGTTATAGAAAAAGTCTATATTGTTCAGCCCAAAGATACACTATACAGAATAGCCAGAGAAAACAATGTGTCAGTTGAAGAGATTAAACGTATTAATGCTTTAACATCAAATGACATTAGAGTAGGTCAGAGAATATACTTAGCCGGAAGCCCGCGTCCATCTGGCAGCCCCACTGTATCTTCAATAATCAACGAAGAAGAACTTATAAAAAGAGACAAAATACGCGATGACTTGGTCATGCCTGTAGAAGGCAAAATTATATCTGAATATGGTTTACGCAACGGCAGACCACACAAAGGAATAGATTTGGGAGCAAAAAACGGAACTCCCATTTTTGCAGTTTTGGATGGAACTGTGGTCTACTCTGGGGTGCAGGGAGCCTATGGAAATGTAGTAGTTTTAGAGCATCCAGATTTTGTTATGACTGTATATGCACACAACGAGAAGAATCTTGTTGCAGTGGGCGCAAAAGTTAAAAAAGGTGAACAAATAGCTATGGTAGGGGCTACAGGTAATGCTTCTGGAGCACATCTACACTTTGAGTATCGCATCAAGGGAAAAGCGATAAACCCCCGCAAGGTTTTGCCCATAGATTGATGGCAAAAGGTATATTAGAAAAATGAGAAGAGAAAGTGTATTTGCCGATAAAGCATTACAGAGTTACCTGAATGAGATTTCTAAATTCAAAACCCTTAGTCGTGAAGAAGAGCATGACTTGGGAATTAAAGCTAGAAATGGAGATGCGGACGCCATGAATCGTCTTATTCAGGCAAACCTGAAGTTTGTAGTTAAGATAGCCGCAAGATATCAAAACAGAGGATTATCGCTTTCTGAGCTGATTAGCGAAGGTAATATCGGACTAATAAAAGCTATAGAGAAATTTGATCCTGATAAGGATATTAAACTGATCTCTTATGCAATCTGGTGGATCAAACAGCGAATCATGTTAGCTGTATCCGAAAAATCATCGCTAATTCGAGTCCCTTTGGGTAAATCAAGCACAGCACATCGTATAAAGGCTACCCAAGAACGTCTTTTTTCCGAAACTGGAGAAACAGCAAGTACGGAAGAAATTGCCGATAGACTGAACATCACAGAGAAATCCGTAGATTTATTAAAAGCTCAGATGCCTGAAACATCATCTTATGATGATGTGCTGCAAACAAACGATTTTCAAAGTTATACAACTCGCGATTTACTAGAAGATAAAGACAGCTTGGATCCTCAACAGTTATATCAACAAAAACGACTTAATAAGCGTATCCACAAAGCAATAGATAAGCTAGAGCATCGCGAAGCAGAGATCATTCGTACTTACTTTGGCTTAAATGATAGACATGAAACCAAAAACTTTGCTCAAATTGCCGAAGTCATGGGTCTCTCCAGAGAGCGCGTGCGTCAAATCCAAAAAGAAGCACTTAAGAAAATTTTGGTAGAACTCAAACCCGGAGAAGACAGCTTTGTGGATAAGTTCTTAGAACGCTACGAATACTAAACAAAGGAGCTTTTGCAATGATAAAAGACTTTAATGAACTACTACAGAAAGTTAAGAATGCAAAACGTGGCACTGTTGTAATAGCCGCAGCTCAAACAGAAAGCGTGCTGGATGCTGCCATCTTGGCGAAAAACGAATCTCTTGCAGAAAGCATCCTTGTGGGTGATGCTATAGTAATACGAGAATTATTACAAAAAATGGCACCTGAGCATTTACAAAGCTTTGAGATAATTGATACCGGCAAAGACCTTGTGCTAGCGGCAAAAACGGCTGTGGCTTTGGCTCGCGAGAATAAGGCGGATATTATTCTGAAAGGTAAAACAGAAACTTCTACTCTCCTGCGAGCAGTATTAGATAAAGAAATGGGATTGCGAATCAGTGAAGTTATCTCGGACGTTTTGGCTTATGAGCACCCAGATGGAATCAAACTTATGAGTGACGGTGGCATAAATATCTTGCCGGAAATAAGCGAGAAGGTTGCAATAATTAAAAACGCTGTGCAGGTAGCTCACTACTTGGAGAACCCCAACCCAAAAGTAGCTATACTATCGGCAGTAGAGGTTGTTAACCCAAAGATGCCAGCCACTATCGATGCAGCCTTGATAGCAAAGATGAATGAACGCAAGCAAATTCCTGGATGCATTATAGAAGGTCCATTAGCATTTGACAACGCGGTAGATAAAACAGCTGCCCTGCTTAAAGGAATAAGCAGTCCCGTTGGAGGAAATGCAGATATTATGATTGTGCCGAACATTGAGGCTGGAAACATCTACGGTAAAATGCTAACTTACTATTGCAAATACAGAGTTGCTCACGTAGTTATGGGAACCAAAGCTCCAATTCTGATTCCTTCACGTGCAGACGATGGAGAAACAAAGATGCTATGCATGGCTTTGGGTTTGGCATCCATGCTCTAAAGATGAATATCAAAATCATACAGCTGGGTAAAGATAAAGACAACTGGCTGAAAGAAGCTATCGCCGAATACACTAAAAGATTGCAACCTTTTTGCAAGCTAGAAATCTACCAACTGCAAGATGTAAGCATCAAAGATACCGGAAACGTAAATGCAGTAATTGAACAAGAAGCTCAATTGGTGCTTGCCAAAATTAAACCCACAGATTTCATGATATTGTTAGATGAAAAAGGAACAGAAAAGACTTCTCTTGAGTTTGCTGAGTTTCTAACTAGTATATCATATATAAAGCATATCGTGTTTGTTATTGGTGGAGTATATGGCAGCAGTGTTCTGCTCAAGAAATCTGCCAAGCTGTGTCTTAGTTTGTCGCGCCTTACTTTTACTCATCGTATGTCGCGACTAATCCTAATTGAGCAGATATATCGAGCCATGATGATTTCACATGGCAGACGATATCACATCGAGTAAATAAGAGGAAAGAGAATAATGGTTCAAGTACTTATCAGTAGGATAGACACCATTCAATATGCGCTCTGGATGATGGGCCAGGGCATGCTGGGAATATTCATCTTTACGGGAATATTCTACATGCTAATCTACGGTTTGGAAAAGATATTTAATACCAAGAGAAACAAATGAAGCAAATAATTATAGCCATTAGTCTGCTTCTTTGCATTTTGCCTCTATGCGCCGGCTTTGATGTGGTGGAAAGCAACGAAACAGAAATCATCCTGGATTTCCACTTGAATACTTATGATATAGTAGAAGATCAAGATTTCTGCTCTATCAGAATGGAGCAAGCGGGCTATCCAGAAACTCCAGGAGCTCCATCTTTACCATCCTTTGAGTTTAAAGTCGGCATACCCCCCTCTGGAAATGCAATTGCCACAATTTTGCTAGATAGACAAGAACAGGTGACCTTAAACAAACGGATAAAACCGGTTCCATTCCCAGAATCTATAGACGGTATGTCTCACTACCGTTATGAGATTGATGAAGAGCTTTATACCGCACCCAGAGAAAGCATAATGCGGAACGCCGGTGTTCATACTTTTAGAGAGCATCCTCATATTCCATTCATTATCCATCCATTCGTCTATGATGGAAACAACTCCTTAAATATACTAACTTACGCCCGAATAAAGATTCAAATACAAGGAAATACAAACAATAAAGCCGCACCACGCAATGACTTGATGGCAGAATTGTTTCTTGATCAGCTTATCAATAAGGGCGAAGCTAAATACTGGTTAGCTCCTCAAAGGAGTAACGTTAACTACGCAGAATTCTCCAAATCTCCCTGGTGGGCAAAAATTGAAACAGACAAAATGGGAATGTTTAGGATTACTCCCAGCCAACTTAGCGGGTTTTCTGTTGAAGATATCGACCCTCGCAGTTTCCGGCTATTTGCTACCAGCGGCAAGCTGATGAATCAAAATTACTTAACTGCTGGCGAAGCTTTTACCGAAATACCAATTCAAGTCGTTGGCGAAGAAGATGGAAGTTTTGATGCAAATGATTATATAGTATTTTTTGGTTCAGATCGTACTGGTTACGAAAATAATGATGCTTTACAAGCAACCGATCAAGCTATTTATCATAACCCATACTCACACAATGGCATATACTGGTTAACACACGCTGGAACTTTTGATGGCGATCCCTTGCGCATCAGAATGGAAGATTCCGTAGAACATACTGAACAAGATTCTGTCAATACACAACTCTATACAATTCATCTAGAAGAAGAGAAACACCGCCGTTCAACAACTGGATATTTGTGGTACATGAGCCGTATGTTTGGCAGCAGCACCTTAGATTATTCATTTAATGTAAATTTGCCAGACTTAGATACTCAATCATTTCATCATTTAGAATTCCGCATCAAGCCTGAAGATGCAAGTGCTCTGGCTACTCATAGATTTTCCGTTTTAATAAATGGACAAATTTTCGCTGACAACGGAAGCGTATTTAGTTGGACAGGAAATTCTCACTATGATTTCTCTATGCATACAGATCTTTTTGTCCCCGGAAACAACCAAATTACTCTCAGAGTAGTACGCTATAACACGGATAACCTTTTTCTGGATTACATTCGCATCAATTATACACGAAAATTGGAAAAAGGTAACTCTCAGTACGTTGTAAACGATCAAACACCCTACTCTGCGTCTAGTATAAAATATAGTTTTCGAGGATCGATGACTAACCTGAATGTATACCGTACATCATCCTTTTCTGAGGTTAGCAAAATTGAGATAGAGCCACAAGCTGACGGCTTCTACTTTGTTTCTAGAGGATCTGAAAATACCAAATTCTTTGTATGTCAAGCCAATGAACTTTATAATCCGGTCACTGTGAATATTTTTGAACCCACTGATCTTTCTGCTATTGAAGGACCTATTGAAAGCGTAATAATTACGCCTCCAGGATTTATGGATAAAGCGCAAGAATTGGCAAATATGTATCTCCAAAACTGGAATATGAAAACCAAAGTAGTATTGCAAAGCGATATTTTTAACCAGTTTAACGGCGGGTACCCCGACCCTATGGCAATTAAACAATACCTAAGATATCTTTACTATAACTTACCGGAACCCAAGATTCGATCTCTCACTCTTTTGGGCATGGGAACAATTGATTGGCGAAACTTTTCTGGATCTGCTGCCAGCAAGAACCACATCATGATTTTCCAACACTCTTCAAATGACATCACTTCCGATGATTACTTTGGGATGCTTACTAACCTGAACCACCCCGAAATAGCCATAGGTAGATATCCAGTTAGTAATCTTACCGAATTGAATACAATGATGGATAATTTCCGCCGCTATACTCAAACACCCAAACCTGGATTATGGAAAAATAGCTTGCTGCTCTTAGCCGATGATAATGTTAATGGAACGAATACGATGGATTGGCAACATACGCGAGATATGCAAGCTCTTTCCAACATGATCAATCCCGCCGTATTCACGCACAAGATCTTTGCTGCCGATTATGACACCGATGAATTTCTTAACAAACCCAGAGTTAGAGATGCCATGTTTGAAGAGATAAATGCAGGAAAAGTAATCTGGTACTATATTGGTCACGGTTCATTTGACACGCTCAGCATGCAAAACTATTATACCGGCTCAACAGATATGGGCATGTTTAAAAACCCAGAAATGCTGCCTTTATTTGTCGCCGCATCTTGTGACGTTAGTTCTTTTGACCATTGGGCATACGAAAGTTTAGGCCAGAAATCTGTATTATTGAAGAATGCCGGAGCGATTGCCTCCGTTGCTTCTACCCGTAAAAGTTTTCCTGATCCCAATCACGGTTTGATGTCGTTCTTCATACCAAATTTAACCAATAGCCATCTTCCGCTTGGAGCTGCGCTTACCAAAGCCAAAACTAGCTATACTGCAAGCACCAACAATGATGCCATGTATATTGTGTTGGGAGATCCCAATATCTATACTTGCCCTCCAGAACACTCTAATCTAATCTTACCCCTAGTAGAAGAAAACATAGATCAAACCTATTTTTCTCGCCAAACAGCAAGATTTAGTGGATCCTTCAAAGAGATGGGACTTGCGGGAGAAGCAGAAGTTATTGCTACGGATTCAGAAAGAACTTACTCCTTGGGAGGCAATACAGTAAGCCAAAATGGCAACCAAATCTTTCGTGGAAAGGTTAGCGTTAAGGATTCTCAGTTTGATGCCGGAATGCTTATTCCGGACGACATCATGAGTGGTGATACTGGCACGGTTCTATCCTACCTTTGGGATGAGAATCAGAAAGAAGGTTATATAAGCTATTACCACCCTCTGAGGCTTTCTGACGAGGTTTTACAGGATACTCCAGAAAATGACGGTCCCCCAAAAATTGAAATATCGCTGGGTTCATACGATTTTCGCCCCGGTGACAAAGTGGGAACCTCTCCGGTGTTATATGCCCGTATTTCTGACGATAATGGAATCAATGTAACTGGGAGTGCCGGGCATAACATTCTCTTGGTTTTAGATAATTCATTACAACCAACATCAGTTACGTCATATTTTAGTTACGATACAGATTCTTTTACCAAAGGTACTTTAGTATATCAATTACCCAAGCTTAGTGAGGGTAATCATACAATTCAGCTAATTGCCTTCGATAATTACAACTTACCTGAAGTGGCAAGCACTCACTTTATTGCTAAAGAAAGTGGTTCAATATCTCTGGAGAACTTTCTCATTTATCCAAATCCCATGAATAAAGAAGGCTATATTACCTTCATAATCTCGCAATCTGCAGATGTTACCTTAGATGTTTTTAGCATCAGTGGCAGACGCTTACGTCGTATAGAAACTATTGCGACTCAGGGCTTCAACAAGATATTCTTCGATGGTAAGGACGAATTTGGAGATAACTTAGCAAACAACACATACTTTATTAGGATAAAAGCTAAAACTTTAGATGGAAATAGCATTGAAAAACGCGAACGTCTGGTAATCTATAAATAATGGTGTCTTATGAAACTATACAACACAAAATCTCGGAGTAAAGAAGAATTTATCCCCCTCCAAGAAGGTAAGCTCAAACTATATGCCTGTGGGCCTACTGTTTATAACTATTTTCATATTGGAAATGCACGGGCATTCATCTTTTTTGATGTAGTGCGCCGTTACTTTGAGTATCTTGGTTACTCTGTAACATATGTACAAAATATCACCGATATTGATGATAAGATAATTGACCAAGCCATCGCTGAAAACAAAGATTTTAGCAAGATTGCCGATAAATATACTACAGCTTTTTTAAAAGATTGCCGCTCATTAGGAATTAAAAGCCCTACTCATCAACCACGTGCTACCGAAACTATGCCCCAGATTATTGAGCTTATTCAAACTCTGGAAACCAAAGGCAATGCGTACGAAGTAGATGGAGACGTATATTTCGATACCGCCTCACTACCAGAATACGGATACCTTTCGGGTAAACAGATTGACGATCAAATGGTTGGAGCAAGAGTAGCAGAGAATACTGCAAAGCGTCATCCGGCAGATTTTACTTTGTGGAAGAAAAGCAAACCAGGAGAGCCTTTTTGGCAAAGTCCCTGGGGTAATGGACGTCCAGGATGGCATACTGAATGTGTAGTAATGAGTCAACACTATTTGGGTGAGACTTTCGATATCCACGGCGGTGGCATTGATCTCGTTTTTCCTCATCATGAAAACGAAAATGCCCAAGCAATGGCCTTAACTGGAAAGCCTCTGGCGCGATATTGGATGCACAATGGCTTTTTAAATGTGGATGGCGAAAAGATGAGTAAAAGCTTAAAAAACTTCTTTACTACTCGTGATATATTAAAAGAATATGATGCTGAAGCAATACGCCATTTCTTTCTTTCCAAGCATTACCGGTCACCCATAGATTTTACCCGTGAATTGATAGAAGAATCGCATAAAGCAATTCAGAATTTCTATAAGGCACTAAAAGACCATAAGGTACAATCCCTGCACGAAGTAAACCTTATAGATACTGAACTTATAAGCATTGAGGAAAGTTTTAAGGATGCAATGAATGATGATTTTAACACTGCCAAGGCTATGGCTATCCTCTTCGACCTAAGTCATAAAGCCAGAAATCAATCACTTAACGAAGACTTTCGCAAACAAGCAGCTCATTTAATGCTCAAATTGGGAGCAGTATTGGGATTTTTTCAAATTGATTCTAAAGAACAAGAAAGTAAAATGCCAGATATAACTATAGCCCTAATAGATTTGATCCTCAGCTATCGAACCCAAGCCCGCGCAGATAAGAACTGGCAGCTTTCAGACAAAATACGAAATGACTTACATCAGTTGGGCATCGTGATAGAAGACGGTCCTGATGGTAGTAGTTGGAGCCTGAGGTAAGAAAACATGAAAACAAAACAAATCATTCTGATTATCATTATACTTGCTGCCGTTATTACACTTTTCCTTGTGTTTCGCAATTTCGGGAAAGTAAAGCTCGATAAGCCAGAAAGTATAGTTTACGATCCGGTGTCAGAGAAATTTCTCATTTCGAATGTTGGTAATGGTAACATTGTGGCAATGGACGAACAAGGATCGCTTTCCGAATTCATTTCCGGCGAATTTGATGCACCTAAGGGAATGATTATCCAAGCTGATAAGTTATACATCACCGATCCAAATCAAATTCACGTAGTAAAATTAAGCGAAGCCAAGATTGTAGAAAGCTTTTATATAGAGGGGGCTAAGGGACTCAACGACATAGCCATAGATGAATATGGCAAACTTTATATTACCGATACCATCGATAACTGTGTTTTTGTTTACGATCCCACTTCCAAAACTCAAGAACGCCTTTCTAGCCCTTTATTGCAAGCTCCAAACGGTATAATATACGATAAACCTCGCTGGCAGATGTTTATTGTTAATCTTAGCCAGCATTCCCCCATTATTAGTCTCAATACCAGAGATAAGAGTTTTAGTATCTTTAAGGATACTATGTATTCAGATCTTGATGGCATTGCAATAGATGATCTTGGTAGAATTTTCTTTAGCTCATGGAAAGAAAACATGATCATTGAGATTCCACAAGAACAAAACCGATTTGTTACAAATTTCAAAGGATATGACGGCGCCGCAGACATATATTATCATCTGCCCGGAAACGAGCTTTTGGTGCCTATGTTCAAACACAATAAAATCGAGAGAATCCCGCTTGATTGATGTCAGTTGATATAAATTTAATCATCTATCCCAGTGTTGTTACCAAAACATTTAGCAATAAGGATTTATACAAAAACGAATTGTTCGTTTATAAATTGAATATTCCTCACGTTCCAAAATTGTTGAGCTATGGTCAAACGGAAGCAATGAACAGCAATTTATGGTACATCACAACCAAACGCGTCAAAGGAAAGCCATATCTGGATGAAAGCTTTTTTAACGCCTCTCAGATGGGACTGGCTGTGGCTGAATTCCATAAAGCAAGTTTAACTTCAAACAAGTGTTTGTGTCATTTTGATAATCAACCCAAAAATATCCTCTTGACTGGATCTGTTTATTATTTTGTTGATTTTACTGATAGTAAGATAGACTATCCAGAAACCGACATTACTCACCTCTTACTTTTTTGGGCAGATGAGTTCGATTATAAAGAGTTTATCAACCTTGTCACCAGTTTTTTAAATGCTTATCAACGAATTATCTCTTTAGACCCTAATCGATGGGCTACTTGCTTAAATAACAGCATATCTCGCTTTGATAAAAGACGACAGTTATTCCATAAAACCACCCATTCTAAGCATCGTGAGATAAATCGTTGTTGGTTGAGCGAAATTATCTGAACCACACTTTGAAAAGCCCTTCCCTTCATAGAATTTTAATCTCTTTTAGTCCTCGCCTTGTTATGTGCGATTGGCAATCTTGATACACCACTGTAATTTAAACTATGATTCAAGCTGCCATTCTCCCTTACCAACAGGAGAATCCCAATATAAAGCCTTGTTAATAACAGCCCGATTCGACAAGATAGAAACAATCAATCCGATAAAATGAATGATTCTTCATCAATTTGAGTCTTTGGCGAAACCCACACAACGATACGAATTTTCCTATTGTTTTCCTTTCATCATGGATTCGAGTTGTTTCATTCCCTTAGGGCTGCTCATCTTCTTCATCATTTTCTTCATGTCTTCGAATTGACGCATCAGGCGGTTTACTTCCATTACTGGTCTTCCACAACCCTTAGAAATCCTTAATCGGCGGCTCCCGTTCAACAAGTCTGGTTTCTCCCTTTCATTATAGGTCATAGATTGAATAATGGCTTCAACGTGTTTTAAGGCATTATCGTCAATTTTAAGATCAGCAGGCATCTTGGGCCCTATACCAGGGATCATTTTGATAATGGAATCCAAAGGTCCCATTTTTTTAATACTCTGAAGTTGCTTCAGAAAGTCGTTCAAAGTAAACTGGTTCTTCAACATCTTGCGTGCCAGTTTCTCTTCTTCTGCGGCATTCAAAGTTTCTTCGGCTTTTTCAATTAGGCTTAATACATCGCCCATTCCCAAAATTCTGGAAGCCATCCTGTCGGAATAAAAAACTTCCAAATCCGGAATCTTCTCCCCCGTACCCACATAAGCGAGGGGTCTTCCAGTTACAGCCTTAATCGATAGCGCTGCACCCCCTCTGGCATCACCATCAAGCTTGGTGAGGATAACAGCATCAAAATCTAGTTTCTTGTGAAATTCATCAGCAACAGTTACAGCATCCTGTCCAGTCATAGCATCAGCAACAAAGAATATGTAATCTGGCTTGATGAACGCTTTTAATTTAGCTACTTCATCCATCATGTCAGTATCGATGTGAAGACGGCCTGCTGTATCAAATATTAGCAGGTTGCTAAAGGCTGAATATGCTTGCTTTAGTGCGGAATCTGCAATTGTAATTACATCTTTGCTTTCTTCTGCAACTACGGGAATATCAATCTGCCGCCCCAGTGTTTTAAGTTGTTCGATAGCTGCAGGACGATATACATCACATGCAACCATCATCGGCTTGATCCCTTTCTTTCGATACATCGCCGCAAGTTTGGCGCATGCCGTAGTTTTACCCGAGCCCTGCAAACCTACCATCATTACTTTTGTAAGTTTATTGTTATATACCTTCATCTCAAAGCCCTCGGTATCCATAAGGGCGATAAGTTGTTCGTGTACTATTTTTACAATCTGCTGACCGGGAGTAAGAGATTTCATTACTTCCGCACCAACAGCTCGTTTTTCCACCTCTGCGATGAAGTTCTTCACTATCTTGAAGTTAACATCTGCCTCAAGCAAAGCAAGACGAATCTCCCTCATGCTATCTTTTATATTCTGTTCTGTAAGATATCCGCTCCCTTTGAGGTTACGAAAAATTGTATCCAGCCGTTCAGACAAGCTGCTAAACATCTATTTTCCCCTTAATTTGTATATTGCTTGAGAATAGTCTTGCGCATCAAATATGTATGAAGCCGATACCAAAATATTAGCTCCAGCTTCAATGAGTTGAGTGCAATTATCTGCATTCACTCCCCCATCTACTTCAATCTGTAATTGAGGATATTGCTTTTTATAAGCTGATAATTGCCTTACTTTATCTATTACTGAAGGGATAAATCTCTGAGACGAATAACCCGGATTAACGCTCATCAATAAAACATAATCCAAGTCTTCTAAAATTGCGTCCAATGAATTGATTGGAGTAGCAGGATTAAGCGCTATTCCCGCCTTAATACCCAAAGATTTTATCTTTTGAATCATACGGTGACTGTGATACACCGTTTCCTGATGGAATGAAATCCACTCTATGCCAATATCTGCCAATGGCTCTATATAAGATTGAGGATTTGTTACCATTAGATGCGCATCCAAAGGCTTGATGCTTAGTTTGCGGATGGCAGAAACCAGTGGGTATCCAAAACTGAGGTTTGGTACATAATGACCGTCCATTAAGTCCAAATGAATCATATCGGCTGCTTCCAAAAGTTTTATCTCGTCTGCCAAGTGGGAAAAATCTGCTGAAAGAACCGACGCTGCAATTTTTATACTCATTTCTTTCTTCTCTTTGGGCTGTTAATTAAGTAGATTATATCGTTTATATTCTCTCCATACGCCGCATATTTACTAATGATATCTGCCTTTCGTAGAACCAATTCCTGCATCCACGTGCTGTTTTGTACCCCTACATAAAGGATATCATTGTCTAGTTTTATCGGGTGAGAGCGCTCTGCCAAAAGGTCACCAACAATCCTTTGCCAACAAAAATATGCTTGGATAAAATGGCTATATCTTTCCCCACCCAATGCCAAGATGAGTTTATGAAAGTTGCTGTCTGCACGAATAAAAGACATATAATAGATTTAGGGAGTATTACCCCCAAAAGTGACCAATACTCCCGTATAATTTGGTTTTATTCTTCGCTAAAATAAAGACCCATGGCGTTGTACGCCAGGATCAATACTGCCATAGACACATAATATACCGAACCGATACCCATAGTAGTGCTATCAACTCTCGACATCAAAATGCCAGGGATGATTGAAGCAATTACAAAGACAATGTAGCCTATGGCACGGTTTGCCAGAGTAGTACCCTTGCGGTTGATTAATACCACTGTGGTTAAAACCAGTGCGATAAACAAAATGCTAAGACCAAGCATCAGTGGAATAACAACACCTACGCTCATGCTTTCCGGCAGGTTTATTACACTGGTACGTAAAGTGATAAATAAAGGTGATGCGACGGCCAAGAGCATTAAAATGCCTGCTAACACTTTTCTAAACGTTTTGTTCGATCGTTGGCTTACTTCAAAATGGCGTTGGTTGTTTTTAAGAGTAAGATATACTACAAAACTTAGTGCCAGAAAGAAGGCAGCATATACAAGCATCATCACAGGGCGCCCGGTTATCATGCCCATCGTAGAAAGGACTGCGATGAAGAAAACCAAGCCTGCTATCTGCTTAAATTTAAATAATTTATCATGCATGGGAACCTCCCGGAAATATTATTCGGCTTCTGCTTCAACTACAAAGTTAAGATCGGCAACCACATCTTTATGTAGTCTAACTTGAATGCTGTGTTCGCCCAATTCCTTGGTATGGTGCTCCATTTGCACCGCAGAACGATGGATTTCCAAGCCTTCTTGCTGAAGAGCATGAACAATATCGTTTTCTGAAACTGAGCCAAACAAGCTTCCCTGTTCATCTACTTTGCGGACGAAAGACAGTTTAATAGAAGCGATTTTTTCGGCAAGTTTTTTTAATTCTGTAATCTTTTTTTCTTCGGTAGCCTGAATCTCTTCTTGTATGCTACCGAGACGTTTCATATTATATGGGGTGGCGTAAAGTGCATAATTGCGGGAAACAAGATAGTTTCTGGCGTATCCGCGTTTTACGTTTACTACTTCGCCTTGTTTGCCCAACTTTTCTATATTTTCGAGCAAGATAACTTTCATGCGGTATTTCCTCCACGTGTTTTGTTTCCGCTTATCCAACTATCGGCAAAACCGATTAAAACAAGCGGGATAAAAGCATAGATCAATGCTAGTATCATAACTATGCTTTTAATAATATTGTTTGTAATTACTCTGGAAATAAAATTCCACACCAGAAAAAAACCCTGGATAAGCGGAACTGTACATAATAGAATTAGAGTGTTTAAGAATACTACCTTAGTAGCTTCATAGAAATATAAGGGCAGTGATGCCATAATTAGAACGTTGTATAATACGCTAAACTTCATGGCTCCAGTATCCAAGGGAATATGAATGGTTTTATGAAAGATCAAATATCCAATCATTAGAGCAAATATCTGCCCCACTCCCCAAAATGCCGGCATCACTTTCTGCCATAAGTTTGCGCTAATTTGCATATACTCTTGATCCATAAAAGCCGGCATCTGCTCTTGCACCATCTTCATTCCTTCCGTATAGGCTGCATTTAGTATCCCATCAAAAATAAACATCCTCGCCAGAGAATAGGTTATAATCATCAAAATCCCCGCTAGCAGGGCTTCACTCAATAGCTGATTGCGCCTGAGAATAAGCAAGAATATATAGACAACCAATCCAACTCCAAATATTGCATCGCAAGCAAGTAAAGGGGTATCGCCTCTACGACCGTCAATCAGCAACACAAGGATTGGCATCACAAAAAAGAGGATAATCGCTCTCTGCGGAGATACTAAAGCAGGACCCAATACCTTTGCACTGAAATACATTACCATTATCATCCCCAAAAAGGGGCTGATAAGAGATAATGTGCCACTCAGGAAAGGCAAAATGAACATCGGCTTATTCTACTACGTAGGGAATAAGCGCCATCTGCCTAGCACGTTTGATTTCTGTAGCCAACTTGCGCTGATGCTTGGCACATGTCCCGGTTAGACGAGCTGCTTCGATCTTACCAACATCCGACGTATATTGACGCATTAAATCAATGTTTTTGTAATCTATTACAATATCTGCATTGGCGCAGAACTTACAGTATTTCCTGCGGCTAAATTTCTTTTTTCTATCGCTATAATTCATTGTTTCTCCTAAAACGGAACATCATCGTTAGTTGCATTTTTTGTCTGTGTAGATTCTTCCGAAGGCATTGGCGTATCTGTTTCATACTGAGGTGCTTCACCATCACGAGGCTTCCACTCCAACAAATGAATACTATCCGCAGTCACTTCCGTTGATTTACGGTTTTGGTTGTTTTGGTCAGTCCAATTTCTGGTATCAACTCGCCCCTCTACAATAACTGCACTGCCTTTATGGGCGTTCTTATCCAGATATTCGGCTGTTTTACTCCAGGCAACACAATCTATCCAGCTTGTAACTGTTTGCCATTGGTCCGATTCATCCTTGTAGTTTCTGTCTACAGCAAGAGTGAAGCGCATTACCGCTGTTCCTTTGGGTGTAAATTTTAGCTCCAAATCGTTAGCTATTCTTCCTGCTGCAATAAACTTATTGAGTCTGGGTAATCTTAGGTCTGCCATAATACCTCCTTATTTCTCGTCACGAGCAACGAACATATGTCGGATTATGTTTTCGTTGATGTTGAACTGCTGTTTGATGGCTTTAATTGAAAGGCTATCCATCTTCATGTAGTTCACGTAATAATACGCTTCCTGATGCTTATCGATAGGGTATGCAAGCATGCGTTTCCCCCAAGCATCTGTCTTGATGATTTCAGCACCGGCTTCTTGCAGCGTTTTTAATGCTGCTTCATTAGCCGCATCTGCATTCTCTGCACTAAGCTTCGGGGTAAACATCACCATAAGTTCGTAATCCTTAATCATCCTTTTCCTCCTTTGGACATTTGATTCCGACAGTTTTACCATCGGAATAGGATTTCTTCCATTTACTATATTCATTCAACATGCTGTTGAAATCGCTTTTTATAAATGTATCTAAAAAGCGGACTACCTGTTTTAAGCTTTCGTTAAACCTTGTCAGTTCAACTTCCTCAAAATCTTCAAGGACATACCTTTCAGCAGGAATAAGATCGGATCTTCCAATTCCTATCCTTATACGTTTCAGTTCTGTTGGGGGCATGATTTGAAACAGTGATTTCAATCCATTATGCCCACCATCACCCCCGCCATTCCTTAGTCGTAAGGAAGCAGAAGGAAGCTCTAAATCATCGTGGATTACTAGTATTTCAGATATCTTCCAGCGCAAGAGAGCTGCCTTAAGTGCTTTCTCTACCAAGTTCATGTATGTTTTTGGTTTGATAGCAACCGCTTGTTTATACACAATATAATCGAAAAGATCATTCTGTCTAAACGTCAATTGATGTGATTTTGCCCATTTATCAAGCGCTATAAAGCCAATATTATGCCTTGTACGATGATAGCGCTGAGGATGGTTTCCTAAAGCCACAATCAACTTCATAAACAGGGTCAGTCTTCTTCTATTGTTTCTGGCTCTTCGGCTTCTTCGGCAGTGGGTTCAACCGCAGCTGTGGCCTTGGCATGGATAACCACAAGCGTTACATCGTCGGCGTCTCTATATGTCCAAGAACCATGTGGAAGATCGCGTATATGTTTGGAATCGCCAACTTTCATGTCGCTAACATCTAGCTCAAGCCCTTCTGGTACCTCTGAGGCTTTACAGTTTACCTTTACTGTGCGTTGAATTACATCCATAAATCCGCCTTCCTTGATGCCTATTGCCTCTCCCATATAATGAAGCGGAATATCTACATCTATGGCGCTGTCTGCTCCAACAACCATGAAATCTAGGTGCAGGAAGTTTCTGTTAACTGGATGGATTTGCTTATCTTTAATAATAGTGTGGTACTTAGTGCCATCTACATTTAGTTCGTAGAAAGCTAATTCTGAAAAGCTCTTTTTGTAGCATTTCTGAAACTCATTACTATTTATGGAAAGCTTTATGGATTCCATGTCTCCACCGTATACAATTACAGGGATCAAGCCCTGAGCTCGCAGCTGGGTAAGATCGCTTTTCTTTTTGGTGTTTCTTGTTTCTGCGTTTAGAGTAAATATCATTTATTCCTCCATTTATTTACTATCTGAATAACAGACTAATTGATTCTCCAATGTGGATCTTTTTGATGGCTATCGCCAGCATTTCCGCAATGGAGAGTTGTACTATCTTTTTACAATTTCTTTTTTGCTCATTTAACATAATAGTATTGGTTACGAATAGTTTTTCTATTGGTGAAGCCTCCAAAGAGCTTATTGCTTTGCCAGATAAAACGCCATGAGTACAAGCAGCATATATCTTTTTGGTGCCCTGTTCTTGAAGAGCATTCGCTACTTTTATCAAACTCCCACCGGTATCGATAATGTCGTCGTATAAAATTGCTGTCTTACCGCAAACATCACCGATTATATTCAACAACTCAGTTTGGTCATTATTCCCGCTACGGCGTTTATCGCCAATTGCCAAGCCACAGTTCAGACGTTTAGCTAATGCTCGCGCACGATTTGCCCCTCCAGAATCTGGAGATACCACCACTATATCTTCCATTTGCATGATGCTTTTAAAGTAACGAGCAAATGATGGAATTGCATAAAGATGGTCAACCGGAATATTAAAAAAACCTTGTATCTGATCGGCATGAAGATCTACAGTGACCACCCGGTCTGCTCCGGCTACAGTTATAATGTCTGCCACCAGTTTTGCCGTGATCGGAACTCGAGGTTGATCTTTTTTATCGCTTCGGGCATAAGCATAGTATGGAATTACACAGTTGATGCGTTGAGCACTTGCCCGTTTTAATGCATCTATGATGATTAACAGATCCATCAGATTGTCATTAACAGGATAACTGGTTGGTTGGATGACAAAAACATCTGCTCCCCGCACATTATCATTTATTTTCACAAACGATTCATCGTTGGAAAACTTAAACAAATCTATATCGCCCAAAGGTATGCCTGCATATCTTGCCACTTCCTCTGCCAGAGGACGATTGGCATTGCCTGTTATTAGCTTTAGTTTGGAAAACATCCTTTGTACTCTCTTTGTGATATCGTTTTTGTGTGATGGGTAAAATAACCCAGCTTTGCAAAGTAATCCGCACAGAGCTTGGCTTTCTTTGCGTCCTTAAATATTCCAAAACAACTTGACCCACTACCGCTCAGCATGCTTTTAACTGCACCGTGTAAACTAATTTGATCTAGCAATCGATCCACAACAGGGTACAACTTACGTACTGCCGGCTCAAGTCTGTTAAACATTGTAGAAATTGGATGATTAGGATCAAACAGCTTTACCTCACTTGGAAGCGGGACTTCCACAGCGCCATAAGCAGCACCGGCAGATATTAATATGCCGGGATTCACTAAAACTATGTTATCAATTATGATATCGCTCATTTCAGTGATCCTTTCACCCCGGTTTTCACCGTTTGCAGTTCCACCATGTAGAAAGAAGTTTATATCGCTCCCGAAGCTGGCGGCAATATGTTCCTTTTCCATTTGGCTTAGCTGCAATTGCCAAAGCTTATTCAGTACCTCAATAGCACTGGCGGCATTTGAACTTCCCCCACCTAATCCCGCAGCAATTGGAATCCGCTTTTTCAAGTAGATTTCTACTCCGGCGCACACCTTGTAAGTATCCTGTAAATACTTGGCTATCTTATAGATAAGGTTGTTTTCACCACTTAGCTCAGCAACCGAAGACCAAACTATTATGGACTCTCTTTTTGTCAAAACATATTTGATCTCGTCAAAAAGGTCAATACTGCATAAAACAGTATTGACCTTATGGTAATTTTCCGGAAGGCGATCTAATACCTCAAGAAATAGATTTATTTTTGCGTAAGAAGCGGCTAACATTCTTTTTCTGCTTCTTGGGCACCTCATCCCCATAGTAATAATAGTAATAGTAATAATAGTAATAGTTTTGCTTATTATAGTACTTCTGTACATAGATGCCATTTACAATAATGCCATCAATTCTGGCATCAATGTTCTCCATAAGCTCTTTTGTCCGCTTAATAATACCTTTCTCGGTTTGACCACACCTTACTACTACAAAGGTCATGTCAACTTTCTTGGTCAAAATCAGAGCATCTGTAACCGCAATTATTGGAGGTGTATCGAAAAGGATATAATCGAATTCGTTACGCAAATCGGAAATCATCTGATCCATTCGGGAAGAAGCTATCAATTCGGATGGATTGGGAGGCACAAATCCACTAGTAATAACGCTCAAGTTCATAATTCCTGTTTCTTTGATTATTTGATGAATCTTTACATCTGGATCAATCAGATAATCGCTGGAACCGTTTTCTTTGTCGATGTTAAATTTTGAGTGAATAGTGGGACGTCTCATATCCATATCCACCAATACTACTTTACTGTTCATTTGCGCCAAGGTAATAGCCATATTTGCTACAGAAGTTGATTTACCTTCTTTGGGTCCCGATGAAGTAACAAGCATAGTGGCACTACCGTCAGCCGTGCGGGAGAGGATATTTGTTCTCAGGGTACGATAAGATTCTGCAATAGGAGATTTTGGAGCATAATGAGATACCAATTGCTGCAATACGAAATGCATTGATTGTACAAGTTGGTGGCGGGTTTCGCCGTCGCTTTTCTCGATCATTTCACTAAACTCTGCTAATTTCCCTTCTGGCTCACTGATAACCGGAATCGTTCCCACTATCGGTAAGCGGACAAAGCCTTCCATATCTTCCAGAGTCCGCAGCTTTGTATCCATAGAGTGCACAATAAAGGCAACCCCCACTCCTAAGCCAAGCCCCAGAATTATTCCCACCAGAATATTCATTGATACTCTTGGTTTAATCGGAATAGTAGGACGATTTGCATAATCAATAATGCGAATATTGCCAACTTTTGCTTGCTCGGCAATCTTAGCATCCTCATACTTCTCCATCATAATACCGTGTATCTTACTATCCAGCATCATATTTCTGGAAAGTCGGGCAAGCTCCAATTCGGTATTTGGAAGAGATATAATACGTTGTTCATACATCTCTTTGGTTTGCTCAAGTCCATTTACCCTTGTCCGCGCCAATTCGAGATCGATACTTGCCTGAATAATCCTACTTACCAAATCGCTTCTCGTAGAAAGTGGATCTGAGGGTACAGTAACACTAATCAGCTTCTTGACTTCTCGATCAAGGTTTTCTCTGGTATTTTCCAATTCCCGGTTTAAAAGAATAATCTGAGGATGATCTAAGGGATACTCATTTTTAGTTATGAGCTTAGTAATCAATGCTTGAGTTTCAACAACTTGTTTACGCAATTCAACAAGGTAAGGGGTTTGAATTATATTGTCTACATCAACCATCAGCGAATCTTGGTCTCGTAGCTGCTTAGAAAGAAGATCCAGGCTTTTTGCCTTAACTGCCATTTCGGTTAGGGCAGATTCCAATTCTGCTTCCAGTTCTGAAGATTGCTCAATAAGCTTTACTGTTTCTGTACTTAATTCTGTTAAGCGGTTGAGATTCTTAAACTCTCGAAGATCGTTTTCTGATGCCTGTAAACGTCTGCTAATAGCATCAAGTTGGGTCTCCAAAAATTCCCTGATTGTGGTAAATTCTAGTCTAGCAAATTGAGTGTTCTGCTGCTGAATAGCTTCTGCAACTGCGTTAACCGCTGCCTGTGCTTCTATGGGGCTGGTAGATTCTATGGATATTGTCAATAAATCTGTATCGCGCTTGGATTCTACGGATACATTAGCTAATCCTCCGGGAGGATTTGCCAATGACGCTATCGGAAAAAGATCCCAATCAGGATATTTTTTCATAATCTCCCAAGCCAGGCTCAAGGTTGGCTTACTCTTAATAAGCTCAATTTGGTTATTAATGCTATTTCTGCCTATACCGGGAGTAGCCATCATTAAAAAGCCAGCATTACTATTCTGATCTTCCAAAAGAATTCTCGAAGTAGCAGAATAGATCTTTGGTTGACGAGCAGTATAGAAGATTGTCCCAGCCATAACAAACACAAAGATCATTACAATTAGATATCGGTATTGCAGAACTATTCGCAAATAATCTGACAGCTTTATTTCGTCTTGAATTGGTTGATTCTGGATATTATTTTCCACTTGAGCCTTCCTTGGAGTTATAATCCGCTAACAAGATTGTAAACGCTGAGTGCAATTGCTGCTTTGGAGAGAAAATCTGCAACGCGTGAGAATGCATAGAATATGGTTCCAGATACCACAATAGTATCTCCGGGTTTCATTTCTGGTATTAAGGATGTATCGCCAGATTCGAGATATTCCTTAAAATTTACCCAGATCACTTTTTCACCCTCTTCCGATGGGCGGACAATGCGAATTTTTGAGAGTTTGGCATCTTCTCTCGGACCGCCAGCAAGAGCCAGTAAGGTAAGAAAATCTGTATCATCCGGCACAACATACAGCCCCGGCTTGGCTACTTGCCCCAAAATATATGTATTCATTTTCAGCTTTTCTACTCCGCTTCTAATGCCGTCAAAAGTATAAGCCGAGATATTACTGGATGGCGTAAACGTCATCGTGGTTTGGCTGAATAATGTTAAACTTATACAGATCAATAGGATCGCAAACAGAATCTTCTTCACATTTTCCTCTTTTGCATTTTACGTAAAAATCCTGAGCTTGTCTTTCCAGTCAAGCATTTTTTCTTGAACATACCCGCAACCCCTTGCTTCATCGAGGTAATAGCGAAGATTCCAGCTAAGTTCATCCCGCATACTAAGCAAGATCTCAGCCGTAAGCTCTGGTAGCTCATCGATAGTGATTTGGGATAGGTATAGGTTTTGAAATACAATCATGCCAACAAATATCGGCTACTGGCTTGTAGTAAAGTAACGTTCTATGGATTCAGAACCCATATACATCTGTTTATCTGCATCCCAGTCGAAATAATCTACTCTCCACCGGAGTGTAGAGCCAATGGTTATAGGAGGATTAAGAATAGGTAATTGAATCTCAAGAAGATCATCATCCTCTGCAGTAGGATACATGTCTTCACTCCAGATTAGGGAGTTGTCTTGATTCCACAGCAAAACTCTGTAAAAACCAGTGCCATCATCGGCTCTTGTCCATTGAAACCTCAATCCGTCAGGATTTATATATGCATTATCCGCTGGAGACATTGGCTGTGTCTTGTGGAGTATTGCATAAAATACTGTATCCGATATTGTGCTGTTACCGCTGATATCAAACAACTCGATAAAGTAAGAATACCATCTTTCTACTTCCAGAGGACCTTGATCCAGATAGTAATCCTTATTAACAGGACGATTTGCTATCTCTATCGGTTCAGGCTCAAAACCGGAGAAACGAAATACTTTAAAATGGCTAAGGTCGTTATCTTGAAATGGTTTCCACGAAATACGAATCCAATTTCCCTCAGGCACTGTATCAATGCCATTATTCTCTTCGGTTAGATCAATATTATTCCCATTATCATCAGTGTATATAGCTCCATATTGAGAATCCCCTCTGTGGGGTATAAGGATAGGGCGCGTAGGTGGGGTGTTATCTTTTGCTGGTTCGTCTTCTCCAGAACACGAAAAAAGAAGCAATGCAACCAGCAGAATCCAAATTATGTGTTTCATCTTGTCTCCTAAAATTTTACTCTTAACCCTAATCTGTTGCTTATCCCAATGGGATTTGTAATAAGAGCATAATCTATAAAAATACCATAAACCTTAAGGCTTGCTCCACAACTAAAATTCTTATCGTAATATCCAATTCGTAGATTTGCTCGCTCATCATAATTCCAATCTAAACCATAGTGACTTGTACCCTGATACACATAGTCATAATCGTATGCCAGTGAGAATACGCTCTTTATCGAAGTTATTGGTTGAATCAAGGCAATCCCTGTTTTGGTATTGAAAAGCACCTTATCTCTCATTTCACTATTTGTGTCCCATAGAATTGAGGTGCCAGCAACATCTTGGAAGTTGATACCAAAATTCAGATCCCCAAGAGAATCCTCATCAAAGAGTACAGCCATATCTGTACGAAGTTTAACTCCCAAGTCTAAACCAGTTCCAGATCCGAGATTGTCTTTTATTCGGCGTTGAATAAATTTTACATTGCCACCCATACCTAATTCAAAGGGTATTTCGAAAAACTGCCACCCCATATTTGCCCCAAATCGAATGGTTTTGGAAAAGGCAAATTGATATAGATCGTCGGTGGATCTAAAAGTTCCATCCGGAATACCAGGTAATTGATCATTCATATTATTGATGCGTTCATCTACATTGGTGCCCAGAAGGTACTTTTCATCGAAATAGGGAATATCGCTAACTGTTAGGCGAGTTACATTAAAAGCTATAGATACATCATTGGGAAGTGGTTGAACATAGCTAAGAAAATCGTAGCTTGCCAAATCTCCATAGAGAAAAGCATGCATTGCCGAAACTTCAGACTCGCGGATTTGCGATAGACCACCACTGTTCCAATAAATAGCCGATCCATCATCAGCTAAGGCAGAGAAAGCTCCACCCATGCCTAAGGCTCGAACTCCAGCTCCAATCATCATAAAATCTCCTGCATATCTGCCGGCAAATGCAGGAACACTTAGTAATGGTAACAGGAGGCAAAGAATAAGTAGTTTTTTCATTATTCCTCTCCCTATTTCAAAATAGCCATTTTCATGGTTTTTTCGATTTTCTTACCGCCTTTTTTTGCTACAATACGGTAAAAATATGTTCCGTTTGCCAATGGATAGCCTTGTTCGTCTTTACAATCCCAAGCATAAACCGTACGGGGGTATTCATGATATCCAACCCCAGTTGGCAGATTTGAGAAAGTCTTGACCAACCTTCCGCTAATAGTATATATTTTAATGTAAACCTCATCGGCTGAATCGGTTAAAACATAAGTAAATCTGGTGCGTCCATCATTTTTCGGATCCTGCGCCTGCCCTAAGATGGGGTTAGGGTAGTTGGCAATATTCTTTATATCGAAACTATCGTTTACAATAAACTGCACTTCACGAGTCATAAAATTACCGTTCAGATCTCTGCAATCTATCTTGAGTTCGTGATTCCCTTTTTGGAGGTTGAGTTGATACTTTATGGGAACTCGATTGATGTTTTCTTTATTGATGCTTATCACATAATCCTCTTCCGGAACTATCATACCATTTAAGAACAAACGGATTGAATCATCTATAATGTCAATACCATTGGCATCACTTAGTAATAAAGATATTACTCCGTCTCCGGCTACGTATCCACCCACAGTAAACTCTTGCTCTTGAACATTCACATCTACTGAAGGTCTGGTTTTATCTTCGTTACGGAAAAGGGCATAGATTCCTGTTCGCGCCACCTCAAAACTGACGGTGTTGTTTGCTGGGGATACGTGCCCACCCAACAATATCCACTTTTGAAACTCATCATTGTAACGATATATTTTATAACTGTTATCAGATTCATAAGCTTGTGTAGCTGGATCTGTATCGTGATATTTATAAGTCAGCTCCAACCTTTTCCCGCTGGTAAAAAATCCCAAAGAATCTACTAGCGTACTGTTTAACAATGATATGTCATAAGGAATTGAATATAGCTGCAAGGTGTCTCCTGCTGCATGGTTTTGCATTAAGATGGGGATGACATCGGGTTGATTTACGGGGCTAATCTCGGCTAAACTGTTTAGAGACATGCCTACTACACCTGTGGGAATAAGTCCAGCTGGTACCACACAAGAGACATTCTCATCCAAACTTATTAGTGTAGAGCCATTGCTATCCACACTAAAATAATTCATTGGCACTTCGATTGAAATATAGTTATTGGTATTTACATAGAAATGCCACTCTTGGAATGTCCCAGTAGTATTTACACGCACTTCAAAACTGCGATTACCATTTTCCACATCTGCCAAATCGATTACATCCCATCGCACTTCATCTACCTCAAGTGGAGCAAAATCTTGTGTAGAAACATAGGTATATGTGTTACCTGTTTTAACATAAAGACGCATATCTGTTGTTATCGAGGGAGCATTACCCACATTAGTAGATTTTACTCTCAAAATTGGATTACCATTATTGGGGTCAAATTCAATATCTCTAAGAAACAAATCTGGACCCGCCATCTGGAATGTATACTCTGGAGATTCATAGGTAACGCTATCTGCATCTGTAAAGTAGTATTTGTATGACAACTCTCTGGATGTAGGAAATTTACGCAGTTTTCTGGTGGTAACCCACACTGTGTTATCGTCATCAGACATGGCCATGGGAATATCTTCCCAAACGATGCTCCAACCGTTAGTAATGCTATGGGAGCTGTCGGTTTGAACAGACACATACATATTAATAATGTCTTTGGGGCTAAACACCTGGGCTTTGAATCCTGTGGAATCTGTATATACTGGCTGGGCTGGAATAAATGCACTGTGTTGAATTGTAGGACGTCCAACTCCATAGGTGCTGGTGCCAACATATTCCTTATCTTGCGAGTATCCAGCCACCATAATTTTATTCATATAGTTCGAGCTGTTGGTAGGAACATTATAATTTGCGCTGTATTCACCATTTACTACATCAATATCATAAGGAATGTTTTGGATAATCTCGTCGTTATTCATTATATATAGTCGCGCACGCTGAACAGAAGCTGGAAATTGGGCTTCAACTGTCAATACATCGCCTGGTTCTGGATTATGGTTTTGGGCACTTACAGAACTTTGTACGATTGGCTTATTAAGTCTAATCAAAGGATCCCCGAGATATGCAGATCCCTGCGTAAGGGCATAACGAGCAGCAGCACTTGAGGTTGTAGTAAAAAATCTGGCCAAAGCAAACACATAGGCTTCCCCTAAGGTGGAATAATCGTGTTGAAACGCTGCCTCACTAAACGCCAAACCCCATCCTTCATCTTGAGTCAGATATCCTAATCCGACAAAACCGAGAGTGGCAATGGCACCTTTATTTGGCTGCATAACCAGTGCCTCAGAAATTGATGCAGCACCATTGGTGTCAAAAGCGGAAGCATAACATGCCAAAGATAGAACTACAGGATAGATCTGATTATTCAAGGTTGCCACATCATTAAAATTGAACAAGTTGTAATCTGCCCAAACACGTCCACCTCCATGCCCCATGAATTGCACAAACTGCGTACCAGAATTGATGGCATCTTTCAAATTGAAGGTGCCGCCAAAATATGAACTGTTTACAGTTTGAGTATTCGTGTAGACCCTTGTAACTCTATATGTGGAAGGAATGCTTTTTCGGCGGATACGTTCAGATTGCTGTGCAAAGATGTCATTACCATCGCTTATCTTCCCTCCGGCTGTGAGTGTTATATGGTTATTCCACAGGCGATTTGTGCTTAAATTTGTGCGATATGATAAAGCTTTATTGGCAAAATCAAATATCTGCTCTTCGGTCCACACATTGATACGCGCAAGACTAATATCTGGAACCGTGTCATTACCTAACAAACATGCATACCAGTTATCGCTGGCTGTTGCACCGTGCTTGTATGTCCAGATTTTCTTAACCGGAATCAGGTTGTATTTACGACTGGGGCTATTATCTCTGGCATCGGTCACTCCCTCACCAATAAACATCACATGGCTTAACTGGGGTTCTGACCAATACTCGTATGCATGAGACAGAAAGGCTTTTATTGCTTCCGCAGAGACTATTCCATCATTGAATTCATCGTATATGTCCTGGATATCAACAATCTCTATATCGTGCCCTTCCCCTTCCCAAATCTCAGTTAACATCAGAGTACCTTCAGATTCTAGGAATTGATATGGAGTAATTACTATCACATTAGCAGAATTATTGGGGTTCTTCAAATCTGATGGCACATTCAAGCGCATGGCTTTCGGCTGCTTCTTGGAATTTTCCTCTACGGCATAATATCTGACGGCGTTCGAAGAAACGCTATCCTGCAAGCTAATCGTCCAAGGAGCTGTACCATCTACAGTAAACGGTTCGATCTGCAAGCTATTAAAAACACTGGAACCAATTTTGTAAACGGACACATTGGGCGAAGAAAAGCCCTCAATATTGAACTGGAAAAGACCATTAGGCCTATTTGAAGGTTTGGTAAACTTAATATAATCTCTATCTGTTCTATAATAACGCCAGTATTTGATCTTGATATAATCTAATAAAACCTGTTCCCTAGAACCCATTTCCGTGTTTCCGGAAAGGCTAATGTAAACATTATTTGTACCATGCAGCATAAAAGAATTAGCTATTGGTTCCCGATTATAGAATATCTGTTCTGTCTGCCCTTTCCAGAAATGATTGTTTACCATGGCTGAGTTAAGCCTTACTGTTGCTTCATGATCGTACTGTTCTTCCGTAAGACCTTCTTTGTAGGTTAAGCCATGCAACGCTATTTCCGCACTGGCTGTTCGGATTGCGCTATCTATGGGGTATTCCAGATCGACAGGTACTATTTCCAAGTTTGGTGAGTTTATTCTCTTCCAAAACCATACATCTTCACGGTAGAAATCTGGGTTCCCCGCAGACCATCCTCTACCCAGTTTATCGCTAACCAATTGTTGCTCGAAATGCACTGTTTCCTCAAATGCATCTGCAAGCATGTAGTGCAAAGGATCACTATTTATCAATCCCCCATTTTCT
>Ga0265294_10001027_pt1 | contig 37986 bp, 26 predicted proteins | sample MunlanPumphouse3_FD_192504 | JGI IMG/M metagenome (GOLD analysis project Ga0265294, IMG submission 192504) | Groundwater microbial communities from a municipal landfill in Southern Ontario, Canada - Pumphouse #3 | ecosystem: Environmental > Aquatic > Deep subsurface > Groundwater | place... | reverse complement strand
AGATTTGCAAACTGATACTCTCCATAAATGGTATGCTGAAAGTTCATCACATAAATAAGGTTTGCTTTGAGCAGTACTTTCTCCAATGCATACGAAAAGCCTGTTCCAACGACAAAACTACCTTGAAAATTATTTTTAGGACTTTCTAATTTTAGACCAAACACTTCTCTTCTCTCCGATAGTTCCTCACTTATTACTGCATGTACAAATCCAGCTTCGCCTTTAGGAAAAAACATTGCTTTAAATCCAATCAAAAAAGAATTAAACGTTCTATTTCCGGATTGTATATTTAGTCGTAATAATACTGGGGATGAAAATGAAACAATGGAATACATTTTAGCTCTATCAATTAGATCTCCAATGTACTCAGGAAATAAATCATTATTGTATATTCTATATTTTACGCTATATACAGGTTCTAAGGCAACAAGCAGACCAGTTGTTATCGCCCATTTCTTTTCTGGATAAAAGTCATATTCAATGCCAGCATTAAATCCTAAGATCGGTATGTTTTCGAAAGTATATTCACCATATTGCGGTGTAAGGTAAGCCTTATCATAAAGAACCGGCCCAGCAACTATACTCCATTTAGAGTATTTTGACAACTCATTATATACCTTTTGCTCTTGTGAGCAGGCCGTTCTCAGTGAAGCAGCCATGAGTATTAAACCCATGACTGCTGATATTTTAAAAAACTTAATCATCTTGAATATATTAATAGCATGTTATCATAGCCGATAAGTTTTCTTTAAACCGATTGAGATTAGCAACCCCAAATAATTTCCCGTCAGATCGTAATATCCTCTTGTGTCGGGCGATGTGAACAGATTAGCAAACTGATACTCTCCATAAATGGTATGCTGAAAGTTCATCACATAAATAAGGTTTGCTTTGAGCAGTACTTTCTCCAATGCATACGAAAAGCCTGTTCCAATGACAAAACTACCTTGAAAATTATTTTTAGGACTTTCTAATTTTAGACCAAACACTTCTCTTCTCTCCGATAGTTCAAGACTTGACATTGCATAAGTCATTTCAGCCTCACCCCTAGGGAAAAACATTGCTTTAAATCCAATCAAAAAAGAATTAAACGTTCTATTTCCGGATTGTATATTAAGTCGTAGTAATACCGGAGATGAAAATGATGGGTTTGCATACATATTAATATGATCCGAATAATCTTCCTCAAAGTGATCATAAATGTCTATTTCTTTTAAAGTAAATTTCAGATTATAGACAGGTTCATACGCAAAATAAAGTCCTGTTATGAAGGACCATTTTGCATCTGGATAAAAGTCATATTCAAAACCAGCATTAAACCCTAAGATCGGTATGTTTTCGAAAGTATATTCACCATATTGCGGTGTAAGGTAAGCCTTATCATAAAGAACCGGCCCTGCAACTATACTCCATTTAGAGTATTTTGACAACTCATCATATACCTTTTGCTCTTGTGAGCAGGCCGTTCTCAGTGAAGCAGCCATGAGTATTAAACCCATGACTGCTGATATTTTAAAAAACTTTACCATGTCAACACCCTAATAGAATTATTCCCTGCATACTTGAAATATCCAAACACTGATTGGTTTTTCTCAGCGCGATATTGTGGAAAAGAACCCCATGATGCACACGTTTTTTCTATACTTTTTGCTTTCTTATATTTCCAAGTACACCAACCTTGTGCAACGAGTAAATTACAATCTTTATCTCTAAAATAGTATTGAAGTGCTACTCCTAGATCCATTTTATACTTTTTCCACTTACTCCCCTTTTTTTTATATGAAGTAATTTTAGCTGACGCCACTCCTTTCCATGGATAACTATGGAAATGAACATGTAATTTTACTTTCTTCTTTGATTGATAAGGATCCCAATAATCTTTGCCTTTCCACCAAGTGCAATCATCCCCACTTTTCATTCCATCATCGAAGTCAATATTCGTGGTAACCGTTGGTTCAAGAAGAGCTGATAAATCTCCATCTCTAATACGTATAAGTGTCGCAACATCCAGACTGTCAATTTTAACAAATCCCTTGTTGGTCAACTTTAACAAAACATCGCCTATTTTTACTTCACCTTCGGCATTTAATAATGTCATTTCAGCCATGTTAAAACTATAAATTCTTGAAGGATCAGTATCAAGGTCTAGATCTTCATTATCCAACCATTCAGCTTCTGCTACTTCGTAAGCTTTACGCATTGAAAAAGGAATGCTATAAGCATTCTCAAAATCAAGTAAAGGTTGATATTCAAAATATCCAAGCTCTTCTTCTTTATCATTCAAAGCATCATCACTTAAATTGCTCCAAGTTGATAAAAATGAATCTTCATGTTGTTCAACCAAAGCTTCTAACGCAGCAATGGTATTTTCATAGTGTTCAACACTTGTAAACTCAAGCAGAGTAACGCCTGTTGATTTACTTCCGTCAGTAAGTGTAACCAAGTTGATTTCACTAAAAACATCTGGTGTTTCGTTTAATGATTGCTCATGTAACTTTTCTTTTGAGCAAGCTGCCAAAATAAAGGCTGCAATCATCAGAATTGAGATGAACTTTTTCATTTTATAAAAATATTAATAACGCCCTACCTTGTTTTGCAGTTTTCGGGTCAACTTTTTCTGCCGTTAATCGCATTCGTTTAGGACTATTCTCGGTTCTGCTTGTTCTTTTACTAAAAATTGGTTGTTTTTACCAATTGGTTGTCTTTTCCAAATTGCTCATAACAATTGTGTACTCGCTACACAATTTATATTTACTTAAAAAATTAAGTGTATTTCAGTTTATTACAGTATACTCGTCTTACTCATCTTATCCGGCTCAAATAAGTTTCAGGGAGTGAATATAAGCATTGTATAGGCTTGCTATCAGCATCAAAATTGATCCTTATACTTATTTCGTTCCGGTTGTTAGTTTTCATGCCAATTCTATTGGATGTGTAGGTCATCAAATCAATAATGGCTGTAAAGATAAACAGAATTTTAGAAAAACAAATATTTTTACAAAAAAACTATGAGGAAAATTCAAATATCGTTTCCATACTATATAAAGTTCTGATTTCTACAGCTTTCATCCTTTATTTTAAAACAAAACTATTTGCAATCAGGCTGTGTTGTCTCGATTTTTATGCGTGGTGTTAGCTATACGGCAGCTTTTACCATCCAACATATAGTTGATAGCTGATTAAATGAACCCGGATTAATACCATTAGGGTTGAAGAAACCTTGTTGCTAAAGATAGATTCTATAAGCAAATAAGCGGTTAGCAACCACTGCATGCATGCTGAAAAATTATTTTTTTCTATGGAATGGCTTACTATCTGTGTGATAGTGACTTAAAATCTCCTTAGTTTTTTTTAACAATTTCAACCAAAAAGTAAACTATAAAACTAAAATAGTTTTGTAGTTTTGCCGCCTTATTGTGTTTAACCGTTTATGATGTCAGTAAAAGAAAGGGTATTGGCAAAAGCAGCTGAGTTATTTATCCAGTTTGGAGTAAAAAATGTTACTATGGATCAACTGGCTACTGAGCTAAGCATGTCGAAGCGTACTCTTTACGAATATTTTGGGCATAAAGACCAGCTTATTGTCGAGGCTTTTCTCTATATGATTGATCAGGAAAATCAGGAGTTGCTCAAGATAATGGATCAATCCGCCCATGTGGTTGAAGCCATGTTTTTCATTGTAAAGCACAAAAAAAAGTTACGCGATTCTCTACCTGAACTATTCTGGCAAGACTTAAAACGATATCTCCCTCAGTTGCAACAGGTCTATTTATCAAAAACAGAAGACCAGCAACATTATTCAGCATTTTACATTTTGTTGGAAAGGGGAGTAAAAGAAGGGATCTTCAGAAAAGAGATCAACTTAAAATTAGTAGATCAATTTATGCAGGAGATAATCGCTATAGTAAAGAACAGCCCACGGATTGCACTACTCCATCCCAAAGAAACCGAGTTATCGAATAATATCTTCATCCCCTATTTTCGTGGGATTTGCACGGCTAAAGGCCTGCGCTTAATACAAACATTTTTTGAACAAAACCTTGATATACATACCACAGAAAAATGAGAATCAAATTCATTTCAATAAGTATTTTCATCCTTCTTCAGAGCTATGTTGCACTGTCACAGGATGTATTGACACTTTCTTTGATGGATGCCCGTACGTATGCGTTGGATCATAATAAAAATATGATCAATTCGGGCTATGCCATCACCAAGGCTCAGCAAGCCTTACGTGAAGCCATTGCCAACGGGTTGCCCCAACTTGAAGCTTCAGCCGATTACACCAACTCATTAGGAGCTAAAATATCTATACGGTTTCAGGAAGGCATGCCGGCAGCCGAGATAGACATCAAGCCTCAAAGCAATTTTTACCTGAATCTCAATCAGTTAATCTTTAGCGGGAATTATATCGTAGGGATACAATTGGCCAAATTATCTAAAGAGCTTACTGCCATAGGTCATCAGAAAACCGAATTAGAAGTGATCTCAGCAGTTTCCGATGCTTATTATGCGGTGCTGCTTACAGATGCCTTGGTAGCTATATTGCAAAAAAACGTTGAGAATCTGCAAGATCTGTATCAAAAATCAGAGCCTATGTTACGTGTAGGGGTCATGGAACAGACTGACCTTGACCAGCTTTTCGTACAGCTCAATGCCTTACAAAACACCAAATCATCAGCCGAGCGTCAGGCTGAGTTGGCCAAGAACCTGCTTCGCTTGCAGTTGGGAGCTTCCATAGAGACCGAGTTAGTCCTCTCAGACGAGCTTACACAGCTCATGGAAGATGCTTCCGTAGAGAGTATCTTACTTGATGAGTTTAAACTAAGTACCAATGTTGACTTTCGGCTGATGCAGCAGCAAGAGGTATTGTCGAAAAAAATGATCGACATGAAAAGAGCCAATGCTTTGCCTACTTTGGTTGCATTTTACCGATATACGTATAAGCTGATCAAACCCGACTTTGATATGTCGCCACCTAATATGTTGGGCTTACAGCTTCAGATACCACTTTTCTCAAGCGGTATGCGGCATGCACAAACCCAGCAGGCAGTCATTGACCTGAAGACCACCGAAAATCAAAAAGCGTTGTTGGAAGACCAACTTCGCATGTCGGAAAAACAGCTCCGATTCAACTTGGTCAATGCCATTGAAACCTATGAGACACAGCTTACTAATATTGAGGTGTCGCGTCGGGTATATCAAAATCTGAAACTAAAATATCAACAAGGTATGCTGTCTGGCATGGAGCTTATCAATGCCGACAACAACTATCTGCGTGCCGAATCGGACTATATCAATTCGATGATGCAGGTACTCAATGCCCGTTTACAATTGGAAAAACTTTATGGAACAATACTTTAAAATAATTTGTATGAAACGTATCACCCCTTTATTATTGGTCCCGTTTATTTTCGCTGCATGTTCGGAACAGCCTTCACAAACCAAAGCTACCGATTCAACCGTCAAAGCCGAGCCGGTGGAAGTCACGACTGTTGCCCCTCAGCTTATTGCTCGCGATGTGGAATACACTTCCACTATATTAGCATGGGAAGAGCTACATTATGCACCTGCCTCACCCGGCAGAATTGATCAAATATTCGTTGAGGTAGGGCAGTATGTGAAAAAAGGTGAGCTGCTGGCGCAGATGGACCTCACTCAGCTACATCAGGCAGAAATACAGCTTAACACTCTCACAGTGGATGCAGCCCGCTTCGACACGCTGAACAAGACAGGCAGCATAGCCAAACAGCAGTACGACCAGATACAATCGCAGTTGGAAATAGCTCAAAGCAGTGTGGATTTTCTAAGAGAAAACACCAAACTGTTGGCGCCTTTCAACGGACTAATCTCAGGTAAATATTATGAAGCCGGTGAGTTATATTCTGGAGCCCCTATTCCTACCATAGGAAAATCAGCTATACTGTCGTTGGTCCAGATTGACAAACTCAAGCTGAGAGTAGCCATATCCGAAAAATATTTCCCGATGATACGTACAGGAATGCCGGCTAAAGTAACAACAGATGTATATCCTGATAAGGTATTCATGGGTAAGGTATTCAATATATACCCCGTTGTGGAGCCGGCAAGCCGCACGTTTATCATTGAAATTTCATTAGAAAACACTCAAGACCTTTTACGACCGGGTATGTTTGCCCGAGCCAACTTAGAGCTTGATCAGGAAGAAGCAATCCTGCTCCCTTCCATAGCTATTTTAAAGCTACAAGGTTCAAACGACAGGTATCTGTTCATCGAAAAAGACGGATATGCACATAGGATACCCGTATTGCTTGGAAAAAGGTATGATGATATGGTTGAGGTGATCACTGAGGAGCTTAAAGCAGGCGACAAGGTGGTTACCCGAGGGCAAGCACGACTGTTGGACGGGATGAGGGTAGAGATAAAATAAACGACCTAAAAAAGAAGCTGCTACGATGAGTATTTATAAAACCTCTGTTAATAAACCTATCAGCACATTTATGGTGTTTACTGCCATAGTAGTGATGGGTATCTATGCATTGATCAAACTGCCGGTTGACTTGTATCCCGAAATAGATCCTCCCTTTTTATCGGTGATGACAACCTATCCCGGTGCAAGTGCTGCCGATATTGAGACAAACATCACCAAAATATTGGAAGATGCGTTGAATACGGTAGATAACATCAAGGAAGTCAGCTCGGTATCATCCGACAATCTTTCGGTCATCACATTGGAATTCAACTGGGGTGGTAATCTGGATGAGTCAACTAATGAGGTACGTGATGTGATTGACCGGATATACAACCTGATGCCCGATGATGTGGACAGACCATCCATTTTTAAGTTCAACACTAATATGATGCCGATAGTTTTCTATGCCGTTACGGCCGATGAGAGCTATCCGGGCTTAGACAAGATATTGGACGAAAAGGTCATCAACCCGCTCAATCGTATAGCCGGAGTTGGATCGGTAGCTATGATAGGCGCTCCCAAACGAATAGTATATGTTGAAGCCGATCCGCGTCGCTTAGATGCGTACCACCTTACTATTGAACAGATCAGCAATATAATAGCATCGGAAAACCTGAATATGCCATCAGGTAACGTAAAGATGGGTGCTTTAGACTATCAACTGCGTGTACAAGGTGAGTTTACCGATAGCAAGCAACTGTCCGACTTGGTCGTAGGAAACTATAACGGTGTTCCTGTATATCTGCGGGATGTTGCACAAGTAAGGGATTCGCTAAAAGATATTTCCTTAGACGAAAAAATCAATGGACGTACAGGACTACGTATGTTCGCTATGAAACAGTCGGGCGCCAATACTGTCAAAGTTGCAAAAGAAATCAACAAACAGTTGGAAGAATTAAAGAAAACACTGCCACCTGACATCAAAATCGAGCTGATCCTTGACTCATCTTCATTTATCAAAGGATCGATCAACAACCTTTCACAAACCCTGCTCTATGCCTTTATCTTTGTAGTATTGGTGATACTGTTCTTCCTGGGCAGATGGCGGGCGACCTTTATCATTGCCCTGACTATACCTATCTCATTGATCGTATCATTTATCTACCTATTTATTACTGGTAACTCAATCAACGTCATATCACTCACCTCACTCTCTATTGCTATAGGGATGGTCGTTGACGATGCCATAGTAGTGTTGGAAAACATCACCCGCCATATTGAAAGAGGGAGCAGTCCACGTGAAGCATCTATTTATGCCACCAATGAAGTATGGTTATCCGTTATCATCACTACATTGGTAATAGTTGCTGTGTTTTTCCCTCTCACCTTAGTCAGCGGTCTTACTGGCGAGCTTTTCAAACAATTAGGATGGATAGTAACCATTACTGTTGTTACCTCTACTATAGCCGCTATATCACTTACTCCTATGATGGCAAGCCGCATGCTGAAGCTACATGATGTATCCAAAAAGCGCAAAAAATGGAGCTACATCAACACCATAGAGCCTCTTCTCAATAAGTTAGACGATTTCTACGCCAGCAGCCTTAAATGGGTGTTGCATCACAAAACCATGACGATGGTATTAGCTTCGACAATATTTGTTGGGTCGCTGCTATTGCTTCGTTTTGTTGGGACTGACTTTATGCCTCAGACAGACGAATCCCGTATAAGTATATCGATGGAGCTACAAACGGGTACGCGGGTAGAGGAGACCATAAAAACAGCTCGTAAAATGGAAGGTCTCATTCAGGAACGATTCCCCGAGGTAGAACTTATGGCCGTATCATCAGGTGCCGATGAAGAAGGAAGTATGTTCTCACTCTTTAGTACAGTAGGTTCCAACGTTATCAACTTTATGATCCGTTTGCAACACGTTGACGAGCGTAGCCGTACTGTATGGGAGTTAGCAGATGAGATGCGCGAGATTATCAGCACATTTCCCGAAGTAGCTACAGCAACTGTTTCTACCTCAGGAGGTGGTATGGGGATGGGAGGCGAAAGCATGGTAGATGTGGAGATATACGGCTTCGACTTTAACACTACCAATACCATAGCCGAAGACGTTCGCCAAAAACTGAGTCAACTGCCTGAGGCAACCGATATCACTGTAAGTAGAAAAAAAGATAAACCCGAACTCAATGTGGAGCTCGACCGCGAAAAATTAGCCCTGCATGGGTTGAACAGCGCAATGGTATCTACCATGATACGTAACAGGGTACACGGTGTGGTTTCTTCAAGGTTTAAAGAAGAAGGAGAAGAGTACGACATATTAGTACGACTATCCGAAGACCACCGAAACTCTATCAGCCTGATTGAAGAGCTGACCATCATGAACCCGCAGGGTATGCAGATCAAGCTTAAAGAAATAGGACAAGTTAAAGAATACTGGGGACCACCAACAATACAACACAAACGAAAAGAACGTATAGTAACCGTATCGGCTAAGCCTAATGGGGTATCCTTAGGCACCTTAGCAAATAAAATATTAACCGTAGTAGATGAGGTAGAAACCCCGCAGGATGTGCTCATACACGTAGGAGGCTCATTCAAAGACCAACAGGAATCGTTTCAGGACCTGTTGCTGCTGATGTTGCTTAGCCTGATCTTAGTGTATATTGTCATGGCATCACAATTTGAGTCATTTGTCATGCCGGGTATTATCATGTTTTCCATCCCGTTTGCCTTCACAGGTGTCATATTGGCACTTCTTGTTACAGGCACAACTCTGAATATAGTAGCTGCATTAGGGGCAGTATTGCTTATTGGTATAGTTGTCAAAAACGGTATTGTATTGGTTGACTTCACCAATCTGATGCGCGACAGAGGCATGCGTCTTTATGATGCCATCATCGCTTCAGGCCGTTCAAGGCTTAGACCGGTGTTGATGACGGCTTTCACCACCATGCTGGGTATGTTACCTCTTGCACTAAGCCGGGGCGAAGGTTCGGAAATATGGAACCCTATGGGTATCACTATTATAGGCGGATTGGTATTCTCAACCCTAGTAACAATGGTCATCATACCTGTTATGTATGGATTGGTAGCCCGATCGGGTGAACGCGACAAAATTATGAAGCTCAGAAGAAAGATGAGCTCTTTGGAAGATTAATCTATCTCAACACAGTATTGAATCATGAAAGCAGTTTATATAGTTTTTAATCAAGCTCATACCGAAAGGGTAGAATACATACTCGACCTGCTCAAAATACGTGGCTACAGCTTGTGGGCCGATGTGAAAGGCAGAGGAAGCATTAGCGGTGAACCACGTATGGGAACACATACCTGGCCTGAAATGAACTCAGCCCTGCTGACTATAGTACCAGCCGATCAGGTAGAAGCACTATTGGAAAAGGTGAAAAAAGTGGATGAAATCAATAAAGAAGTAGGAATACGAGCTTTTGTATGGTCGGTAGAAAACTCATACTGATAAAACCTATAGATCAGTAAGGCAAATATACGCCCAAGCATATCACACCTAAAGCCAAACACAGCATAGAATCCATTCCAGATAAACTGTATCACAGAATCCGGAATGGATTTTTATTTGTCTCCAACTAATAAGCATGTTCTACTGTCAAATTCTGACATTTGGACAAGCTATACAAAAGACGGATACATCTTATTTCAAAAAAAAATGTATCTTTAGGGCAATAGATCGCGGCCTGATTACAGTTACGCAGCCGAACACTATGCGTTCAGAAATGTAACACCGGCCTATAGATCCCTATTTCAACACTCATACATTATGAAACGAATTGCACTTGTTGGCAGTTATCCACCACGCAAGTGTGGAATAGCTACTTTTACACACGACCTGAATAAAGGCATTAAACAAAACGGTATTGAAACGGCTATAGTAGCCGTAAACGATGGCATACAACAAATCACTTATCCACATGAGGTGGAATTTGAGATCGATCAAAACGAGGTTGCATCGTATATCAATGCAGCGAGCTTCCTGAATACAAACAACTTTGATGCAGTCATTATTCAACATGAGTTTGGCATTTATGGTGGAAGAGACGGAAGCCATATAATTCAACTGCTCAAACGCCTGCAAATACCTGTTATAACGACCTTCCACACCATACTTGATGAGCCTTCATCCAATCAAAGAAATACGTTGATCGAGATCACAAAACTATCGCATAAAATAGTCAGTATTTCCCAAAAAGGCATAGAAATACTTCAGAACCACTATCAGGTATCCGAGACCAAATACCGCCATATTCATCATGGGGTTCACAAAATTAAAACAGATCAAATACAAGAAACCAAGCAAAAACTTGGAATACAGGCCAAACACCTGTTATTGACTTTTGGTCTGTTATCCAAAAACAAATCCATAGAGGTAGTAATCAATGCGTTACCTGAGGTGGTAAGGCAATATCCTGATACGGTGTATATTGTGTTGGGTGCTACTCATCCTCATGTACTCAAGCGCGAAGGAGAAGAGTATCGACATTCGCTGATTAGATTGGTCAGAAAACTGAAATTAGAAAAACATGTGATATTTATTGATCGGTTTGTCAGCAATACCGAATTGTTTAAGTATCTGAACGCATGCGACATATACATCATGTCTTATTTAGGTGAAAAACAAATATCGTCAGGAACACTTATTTATACTATGAGTGCCGGGAAACCCATCATTTCAACTCCTTTTTGGTATGCAAAAGAAATGCTGAGCAATAACAGAGGTTTATTTTTTGATTTCAACAATGCTTCACAGCTTAGTGAAAAGATAATCTTCCTCCTTTCCAACAAGCATCAAAGGGATACTATAGCCAAAAATGCATTAGCCCTTGCCAAGAAATGCTATTGGCCAAAGATTGGAAAACAATACATTGATTTAGTTTCATCAACAGTGAGGCAAGCTGTTCTTTCACCAACACATCATCAGTTAGTCGCCGAACACTCGCCATCATTCACCCTCCCTCCATTGAATCTGCATCATCTGCGTGTACTTACCGACAGCACTGGTATTTTACAGCATTCTCGCTTTAATATTCCCGACCGGTCGCATGGCTACTGTCTTGATGATAATGCACGGGCACTGTTGTTGGCTGTTTTGCTACAAAACGAAGTACAGGATATAGACAGGCTGAACAGATTAACTAATATCTATCTGTCGTTTATCGATTATGCATATAACACAAGTAACGGCATGTTCCGCAACTTTTTATCGTATGAAAGAAAATGGTTGGAAGAAGCCGGCTCGCAGGATAGTGGTGGACGTATCATGTGGGCATTGGGATATACAGTATCAAATACTGTCGACAGCAATTTTTACTATCATTCAAAACATATGTTCAACAGGGCATTAGAAGGTTGTCATCACCTGTCGCACCCACGAGCCATAGCATATCTTGTGTTAGGATTTATGTATTATCTTCAGACACACAGAGATACCAATGTTTTAAAAATGTTGGAGCAAAAAACCAATCAATTATACTCCTATTTTGATCATACGATCGATACAGAATGGATATGGCATGATGGCGTTGTCACCTACGGCAACAGTCGAATACCTCAGGCATTGATACAAGCTGGCATGCAGCTCAATAAGCCTCATCTTAGTGAAAGAGGATTAAAAATACTCGACTGGCTTATTGGGAAACAGTTTGCCGATTCAATTTTTGTACCTATTGGCAACAAAGGCTGGCTTACACCTCAGGGAAAGGCAATGTTTGACCAGCAACCGCTTGAAGCACACGGAATGATTGATGCCTGCCTACAGGCCGAAGCATATACGAATAATGAAAAATATGAGGAATATGCATTACAGGCATTCGCTTGGTTTACAGGCGAAAACATACTGTCCGAAATAATTTATGATTTTGCTACGGGTGGATGCCGGGACGGTCTTCATGCTACTGGAGTGAATCTGAATCAAGGTGCCGAATCAACACTCTCATGGCTTATTTCATTAATTCGTATCTCGCAATATCTAAGAAATAAAAATAAATAAACACTCATGATGGTCCCTGTTAAAAAACTACCACTAAAGATATATCCCTCGTCTTCAAGAACGCTGATACGCCCATTTATTCCGGCTAATATCACTCAAATAGAGCATATACTATTACGCACTTTTTCTGTCTCACCCAAAAAGCAAAAGCAAGTTCTCGACCGCATCTATGACAGCTTTGATCTGCCTCGGGAGAAATTGAAAACATTATTTTTAAAACATTTCGACAATATAAAAAACCGTATCCCCTCGAATCTGGAACTAAGCGAAACAAAACGGGAATTCATAGGTGCATATTTTACACAACAATATGCATTGGAATCGACTGCTTTATTCAATCCTTCAATGATACCTCATCCGTTTCAGCCGGCCAATGGGAACACTAAATTCATTATCAGCCTTCGAGCCATAGGCGAAGGGCATGTCTCATCAATCACCTTTATGGAGGGCGAGATAGATACTGATTTCAATATTCAGCTGAAGGAGAAATCACCTGTCATATTCGAGCCTGAGCGTTTAAAGCATCACTATGAAAAAAAATTATTCATCAAGAAGGCTCAGGAGATCAATATTCTCACAGCATACAATCAATCGCTTTTTGATCGCTTACCCGAGTATTTCAGCTTTGGCGAGCTTGAAGCTGAGATCGACAAGTTAAAAAAAACCAATGCCTTCCCAAAAAACAGTGAGACAGAACATTCTTTTCATAACATCCGTTTATTGGCTCAATCAAATTTCACTATGAGCTTTTCTACCGACGATATCTCCGAGAGAGCTATTTATCCCTCTTCGCCTTCACAAAGTAATGGGTTGGAAGATGCCCGCTTTGTGAAATTCACGCAAGACGATGGACAAACAATTTATTATGCCACTTTTACGGCTTACAACGGAAAAACTATTATGCCTGAATTGCTTGAAACGCACGATTTTAATGAGTTTAAAGTTTCGACACTCAACGGGCCGGCAGCAAAAAACAAAGGAATGGCCCTTTTCCCACGCAAGATACAAGGCATGTATATGATGTTAGGACGACAAGATAACGAATCATTATATATTATGACGTCGGATAATCCCTACTTCTGGTACGATTATCAACCTCTGATCAAACCTACTTATCCATGGGAACTGATGCAGATCGGTAACTGTGGCTCCCCCATAGAATTAGATGAAGGATGGTTAGTACTGACACATGGGGTTGGTCCGGTACGAACATATTCACTTGGAGCTGTACTCTTAGATAAAGAAAATCCATGGAAGGTGATAGGACGATTGGAAAATCCGTTGCTCGAACCAACTAAAGAAGAACGATTCGGATATGTGCCTAATGTGTTGTATTCATGCGGATCAATGTTGATAGACAGAACCATCGTACTACCCTACGCCATAGGAGATGTAGTAACAACATTTGCACTGATACAAACCGACGATATCATAAAACATATGAAATGGGTATAACCGATCACAAACTATTATACAGATGAAAATAGCCATACTCTCACCTATCGCATGGCGAACACCACCCGTACACTATGGACCCTGGGAACTGATTGCATCAATGCTTACCGAAGGATTAGTGAAAAAAGGACATGATGTTAGCCTGTTTGCTACAGCCAATTCAATCACTCAGGCAAAACTATACGCCATAACTGATGAGGGCTATGAGGAAAACAAACATATAGACCCTAAAGTAGCGGAGTGCCTGCATATATCCGAATGCGTCGAAAGAGCTGATCAATTTGACATCATCCATAACCACTTCGACTTCTTACCGCTGACCTATTCCAAGCTTATAAAAACACCTGTAGTAACTACTATACATGGATTCTCATCTCCAAAAATTTTACAGGTATATCAAAAGTACAACAAGCATACTCATTATGTAGCTATCAGCCATGCCAACAAAAATCCCCAGTTGAATTATACAGCAACCGTTTATCATGGCATAGATACCGATCAATTCATATATGAGGAGAACCCACAAGGGGATTATTTGTTGTTCTTCGGACGTATCCATCCCGATAAAGGCACTGCTGACGCTATACGCATTGCCAGAGCTGCAAAAAAACGCTTGATCATAGCAGGTATCGTTCAAGACAAGAATTATTTTGAAAGACAGGTTAAACCGCAGCTTAAGAAAGGACAAATAGAATATATCGGAAGCGTCAGACCATCACAACGTAGCGAACTGTTGGGAAATGCAACAGCTCTGTTACATCCCATACAGTTTGAAGAACCATTTGGACTATCCATCATTGAAGCAATGGCTTGCGGTACACCGGTATTGGCATACAACAAAGGAAGCATGCCTGAACTGATAGAAGAAGGGATAAATGGTTTCATAGTAGAAAATTCAGAACAAGCTATAGAAAAAATAAAACAAATCGAATCAATACAAAGGAAAAACTGTCGCAATACGGTAGAAACAAAATTCACCAAAGAACAAATGGTCAATAACTATCTTCAGGTGTATGAAAAAATTCTTGCATCAGTCAGTAACAATGGATAGCATTGTAAAAGCGATTCACGGTATCAATCCTTTTACGAGCCACTCACCAAATGCAATACCTCAGTTTTTCCAGGACACCTTTGTAAAACAGATAAAATTGTATGTCTGAACATCACCTTATTTTAGTCGGGTTTTATCGTTGCTCGCTCAACAACTGATTGATCCGGGATATGGATTTTTTTAATCCTAGTGTAATGGAGCACAATATAATTTGATACATCAAGTTTTTTTAATGGATCAGGCTGTTTGACCATTCAAATCATACCTTGATCATTTTCTAAATCATTATAATTTTTATCTAAATTTTTCACTATGGAACTAATTGACGCTATTATTCAACGCAGGACTGCACGCAGTTTCATCTCTAAAGAAATTCCTGAGGATGTGTTATATTCTATTTTGGAGGCTGGCACTTGGGCACCTTCTCATTCTAACAATCAGCCTTGGGAGTTTATTCTTATAGGTGCTGAGACCCGTAACCGGCTCAGGGAGATGTACGCAGCGTATATGGAGGCAGGGCCTTTGAAGAATCCTGAGCTTGAGCAAGAAAGAAAACAAGGTATTCGCCTTTTCATCCAAAACTTTGGTAATGCTCCTGTGCTTTTAGCAGTCAGTAGCTTACCGGCTCAAACGGAGTTGGACAAATACGACTTTCCACTGGCAACAGCAGCTGCCATACAAAATATTTTACTTGCTGCCTGGGAGCAGCAGATAGCCGGGGTTTGGCTATCCTTCGGGATGAACCCGCAGGCAGAACAATTGCTCCAGATACCTGAACATGGTAAAGTTGCGGGGATAATAGCTTTAGGATATCCTGAGTTTATACCTCAGGCTCAAGAGCGTACACCAGTAGCCGAAAAAATACGCCGACTGCCTTAGTAACATATATTAAAATTATTTTAAAAGCTTACTAGCGGGCTACAAACGCCCGCTATTTTTGTCAGGGAAGATTAAAAAGTTCAAATTGTCTGTTCAACAACTCTTCCATTTCTTCTTTAAGCTCGGGCATGTCAAACTCAGCTGCTGCTTCAGCCAACCGGTTCAACACCACAAGTGCTTCCTGCATTTCCCTATCATAAAATTGTGCAAATTTGCTTTCAAGACTAATATAATACTCGAAGTCTTCTGAATACCTTTCAGCTAATTTTCGCATCACATCTTCTGCTTTCTCAGGCGCACCGGCTTCAAAATAAATGGCTATCCAGGAAAGCATATAATAGTCAAACGGGATTTTTTCGTAAGGGAACAGCTCTAAACTCTTGTCTAAAGCTATGATAGCCGAATCTTTTTTGCCCTCATTGAGCAAAGCCTGTGCAAGACGCATATAACTTTGCTTTGCAATACCCGAGTTTCGGAAGCTCTCGCGGTCTATAGTAACTCCCGGTTCATGCAAACGACCCCAAGAAGCTTTGTTGACTAAGAGATCATACGAACCATCCGCATATACTCCACCCATATTCTTATAATATTCAGGAGCTATAACAGGCAGAAAACGATAAACTACCCCTTCCATATGGCAATATTTATCCACATTGAACACCTGATTGGAACTGTTTGGATTGGCAAAATAAATTGGACGCTCCCAGTTGTTACTTGCTATCAGGTCTAACAACAGCAAATCGTTTTTATATAAAATTGACTGACTTACTTCCCATTCAATTACATCTACAATTTTATCGTGCATGGATGGAGGTACAGTACCGCTACGTATGACTGCTTCCTTATCTATAGTTATCTTTAATTTTTTTGATGGCAGATAATTGATCTTTTCGCCTGTCTGAAGCGGTATCTTGGTCTGCTCACGGTCATCGGCAATAAACGCAATCGCTTCTTTGAGTTCTACCGGACCAGTAACCCGTTCAATCACAGGTATTCCTTCGTTTACCCCTTTATTATACTGGTCAGGGCGCAAAGTGAGTGGCAGTCGTTCGGATTCATACACCTTCTTTCCAAGCTGATGTATATACCAATCGCCGGCAGCCAACATATAGTTTACTACCCGCATATCGGTACGGAAGTTTTCTACTTCTTGAACAAACCAGAGCGGGAAAGTATCATTATCGCCATTAGTAAACAAAATGGCATTAGGTGCACATTGTCCCATATAGCTTTTTGCAAAGTCGGGGGCTGCATATCGTCCCGAACGGTTATGCCCTTCCCAGCCTTCTACTCCCATAATCGTAGGAACGGCAAGTAAGGAGATAATAGTTACAACTACGGATACCAAAGCTTTTTGCCCAAAAACCTTTGAAAAGTAGGAGTACAAAGCCAATACACCTATGCCAATCCAGATAGCAAAAGCATAAAAAGACCCTACATAGGCATAATCGCGCTCACGTGGCTGATAAGGAGTTTGATTGAGATATACTATGATGGCAATACCTGTCATAAGAAATAATAAAAACACCACCCAAGTATCTTTTGGGTGTTTTGTCCAATGAAAGAACAAGCCTATCAAACCCAACAGCAGTGGCAAGAAATAAAATCGGGTGCGTAAGGGATTATCCATGCTTGAAGGTAGATTTTTCTGATCTCCCAATCGCATAGAATCCAAAAAATTGATCCCACTGATCCAGTTACCTTTATTGATATCACCCTGACTTTCAATATCGTTCTGCCTTCCTACAAAATTCCACATAAAATATCGCACATACATATGCGACACCTGGTATCTAAAGAAAAACTTCAGGTTTTCACCAAATCTTGGTTTATAGATCACTTCTGTACTGCCATCGTTCTTAGTCACGCGGACAGGTACTCCATTATCGCCGCCATCTTTCTTATAGATACTAATATAGCTTGGTTTTTGACCATTCCACATACGTGGAAAAAGTGTCATGAATTTCTCATCATATACCGGTTTGGTGTTGCGACGGTAATCGGTGATCACATAACGGCCCTTGTTTTTATCTTTGATATATACTGGTGTGCCATCGGCCCAATCCACCATAGGAGCATTATAATACGGGCCGTATAATATTGGCCAGTTCCCATATTGTTCGCGGTTGAGATACGCTAAAAGTGAGATGGCATCGCTTGGCTCATTCTCGTTGATGGGCGTATTGGCGTTTGCACGGATCACTATCATCATAAATGATGAATAGCCGATCAGTATAAACATAAAAGACAAAATTGCAGTATTGAGGATAACCTTACCCTTACGTTGACTATAATGGAGCCCATATACTATCAATGTTATCAGCACCAAAAAATAAAAAACAGTTCCTGTATTAAAAGGTAATCTGAAAGTGTTCACAAACAACAGCTCGGTCTTGCTGGCCAGATTAACCACCTGAGGAATGATAATGCTCATAATAAAACCTAAGATAGCAACTGATATTATCCCCGTCAGTACAAACCCTTTAGGTGTAGCCTTAAACTTTTTAAAGTAAAACACAAACACTATGGCTGGTATTGCCAATAGATTTAGCATATGTACTCCTATTGACAGTCCAATAAGATATGCTATCAGCAGGAGCCATCGGTAGTTATGCGGTTGGTCGGCTACCCTTTCCCAACGCAGTATTGCCCAGAACACTACCGCTGTAAAAAACGATGACATGGCATATACCTCACCTTCTACTGCCGAGAACCAGAATGAATCGGAAAAGGTATAAGCTAATGCACCCACCATGCTTGCACCTAAGACAGCAAACTGGTTAGCCTTGTTTTGAGCTGCCTCAGCCTGCATCATAAACTTTTGTGCCAACAGGCTTATAGTCCAGAATAAAAACAAAATCGTCAAGCCGCTTGAAAGGGCTGACATTACATTGACCATCAAGGCTACTTTTGACACATCACCAAACGTAAACAAACTAAAAAAGCGCCCTATCATCTGAAATAAAGGAGCGCCTGGCGGATGACCTACTTGCATCTTATACGCAGTAGCAATATACTCACCACAATCCCACCAGCTTGCAGTAGGCTCTAAGGTTAAAAAATAAACACTGGTAGCAATCAAAAAGACAAACCAGCCAACCAAATTATTCAGTTTCTTAAAACTCATTATATCAGGAATTTATTTGTATAAATTGATGTCTTCAACTGATAACAACCCACAAAAATACTCTTTAAAACGATAAGGCTACTAGATGATGTTGCAGGATTAAAAGAAATAAACTATTTTTGCAGCCCGTTTCACAAAAAAATGTGACGGACTTTGTCCAATGGTGTAACGGTAGCACTGCAGATTTTGGTTCTGCCTGTCTAGGTTCGAATCCTGGTTGGACAACTAGCTTATTAGCAACTGTTTAGATGTATATCATCTTTAGTAAGAAGATCACTAAACAAGTTACTAATTACGGAACGCATAAAGAAAAAGCCTGTACGTATTCGTAGCAGGCTTTATTATTTGCCTAAGGATCAATCGAAAAATTAATAAAATTTGTATTGATTGTCAACACCAAGCAGAATAATATTGTAATTTTGCAAGGTTTTGCGGAGAAAGATAACGGAAGGGGCGTGAAGCCCTTTTTTTAATAGAAATATATGTTGAATAAGACGGAAATACAACAATGGGTCGAAGACTTTTTAAAAGACACCGATCGTTTTGTGGTAGAGGTGGTTGTCAAAAACAACGACAAAATCTTTGTCTTCCTGGATTCCGACAGTGCCATCACTATTGAGCATTGTGTGCAGGTAAGCAAAATGATAGAATCACGCTTAGACCGCGAAAAATCTGACTTTGAGCTCAAGGTATCATCGGCCGGAATAGACCATCCATTGCTGTTGCACCGTCAATACATAAAAAATATTGGACGCAAGCTTAGTATTGACACCAAAGCAGGAAAAAAAGTCGTTGGTACACTTTTGGAAGTATTCCCCGATCGTCTTGTGATACAAGAACAATATGAAACAAAGAAAAGTAAATCCAAACAGGCTACAACCCAGGAGCGGCTTGAACTTAGCTTTGCTGACATAAGCCGTGCTCTGGTGCAAATCAGTTTTAATTAAAAAAAATCATTATCGCTGCATACCATGGATAGTATCAATTTAGTTGAAAGTTTTTCAGAGTTTAAAGATTTCAAAAATATTGACCGTGAACGCATGATGCGTATTTTGGAAGATATTTTCAAGTCTATACTGATCAAAAAATACGGATCGGACGAGAATTTTCATATCATCATCAATATTGACAAAGGCGACCTTGAGATATGGCATACGCGCGAAATTGTTGAAGACGGTGAAGTAGAAGACTCTACTACTCAGATAGCCCTTTCTGATGCCATTAAAATAGAGCCTGACTTTGAGGTAGGTGAAGAGGTGTCGGAGCCTATCAGCATACGTACCTTTGGCCGCCGGGAAATATTAAATATCCGTCAGAGCTTGGTCTCCAAGATCATGGAGTATGAAAAAGATAATATTTATCAAAAATATCGTGAAAAAGTTGGAGAGGTTGTAACAGGTGAGGTATATCAAATCTGGAAACGCGAGATATTGGTGTTAGATGATGAAGGAATAGAACTCATTTTACCTAAATCCGAACAAATTCCTACTGATTACTATCGTAAGGGAGATACTATCAGAGCAGTAGTGCTCAAGGTTGAGATGAAAAACAATAATCCGTTTATCATACTTTCGCGTACCTCTGAAATTTTTCTACAACGACTGATCGAAGCGGAGGTGCCTGAGGTTTATGACGGGTTGATCACTATTCGGCGCATCGTACGTGAACCTGGTCAAAGGGCTAAGATAGCTGTCGAATCATACGATGATCGCATCGATCCGGTAGGCGCTTGTGTAGGGATGAAAGGCTCACGCATACATGGCATCGTAAGGGAACTTCGCAACGAAAATATTGATGTGATCAACTATACAAATAATCCTACATTATTTATTTCGCGTACGCTTAGCCCGGCTAAGATCACTTCTATACATATAGATGAAGATAATAAACGGGCCGAAGTATTTATGAAGCCCGATCAGGTTAGTCTGGCTATAGGTAAAGGAGGATTTAACATTAAGTTGGCGGGCAAGCTCACCGGCTACGAAATTGATATATACAGAGACTCGGATAACGATACTGAAGATGTTGATCTTATGGAATTTACAGATGAGATCGAACCATGGATCATCAAGGTGCTGCAAGAGATCGGCTGCGACACAGCAAAAAGTGTGCTCAGCTTGAGTGAGAAAGAGTTAGAAAAGCGTACCGATCTGGAAATAGAGACCATTCAAGAAGTTATCCGTATCTTAAAAGCTGAATTTGAATAAAAACCATAATTTTGCGCATCAGAATTATTAAAATAAATAGTTTCTACTGATTATGTCCAAAGGCTCATCAACCGTTCGTTTAAGTAAAGCAGCCCGAGAGTTCAACGTGGGTACTACTACTATCGTTGAATACCTCTCGAAGCAGGGACATCAGATTGACCCCAATCCGAATACCAAGCTCAACGCCGAGATGTATGCACTGCTTGTGAAAGAGTTTCAATTAGAAAAGCAGGTAAAAGAAGTCTCACAAAAATTGGGGATAGAATATTCAAGCCGGAAAACTATTACCGCTGAAGAAGTTCTCAAACAAGAAGCTATTGAAGAAGATGAAGATGACTTTGAATTTGATACCGAAGAGTTGTTGATCAAAAATATACAAAGCAGCTATGTAGAGAAACCCGCTCCTGCTGCTGAACCTAAAAAAATTGAAAAGGTCGAACCTCCTGTTGAAGAACCTGAAACACTAACTGAAAGCCCTTCACCTGCCGATCAGCCTAAAGCCGATACAGATAGTGAAAAAGAAAGCCAAACGAAAATCACAGTTGAGGCAAGCGTAGCAACAGAGATACCTGCCTTGCCAATAGATATCAAAGAGATTGAAGAACCAATCGAAAAAGAAATCGAAAAAGAGATTAAAACAGAAAAAACGGTAGAAGCCTCAACCGAACAAGTTGATGCACCTAAAGAAGAAGTACGCAAAGAAGGCGAGCTGAAGATAATAGGAAAAATTGATCTGGAAAGCATGAACCTGCGTACCAAGCCCGACAGAAAGACAAAAGCTGAGAAGAAAAAGGAAGAAGAACAAAAACGTAAAGAAAAAGAAGCTGAGAAAGAGAAGAAAACTGCTGAAAGAAGGAAAAAGAAAGAATCAAAACCTGACAAGGCTATAGATAAGCCAACAAAATCTAAAAAAGACACCCCGGCTAAAGCTGCTGAAACGTCTAAGCCTCCTAAACAAGAACCGGCTCCAAAAGCTGAAGCACAAGAGGCCGAAAAAGCTCGTCCGGATAACTTCCTTCCTACAACTGTCGTTAAACTTCAAGGACCTAAGATACTCGACAAAATCGAGCTGCCTGATGAGCGCAGAGGCAGGCCAAAGCCTGTAGCCTCCTCATCAGAAGAAAAAATAAGCAGCAGCCAGAAGAAAAAGAAACGCAAGCGCATCAAAAAAGAAACTACAGACGCCAGTACGCAACCTGCTTCTACTCAACAGGGGCAACATGCCAGAGCCGGCCAAAAAGAAACCAGGAGAGGAAGACCTGCAGCACGCAGAGAAGAAAAGGTCGAGCTGAGTGAAGAAGATATTCAACGCCAGATCAAAGAAACCTTGGCCAGACTATCACCTACAGGTAAATCAAGAGCATCGAAACATCGCCGCATGAAACGCGAAGCAGTCTCCTCGATGCAGGCCGAAGAGCTAGCGAAAATAGAACAGGAAAAATCGGTCATCAAAGTAACAGAATTTGTGACAGCCAACGAACTAGCGACTATGATGGACATACCGGTTACCAAAGTTATTGCAACCTGTATGAGCCTTGGATTGGTAGTTTCTATCAATCAACGGTTGGATGCCGAAACATTGTCATTAGTAGCCGAAGAGTTTGGTTTTGAAGTGGAGTTCATCTCCCATGAGTTGCAAGATATACTTGCTGCTGAGATTGATGAGCCTGACAATCCTGAAGACCTTGTTGATCGGGCTCCTATAGTAACCGTTATGGGCCATGTTGACCATGGAAAAACAGCTTTGTTAGACTATATCAGAAAGGCAAACGTTGCCTCGGGCGAGGCAGGTGGTATCACCCAACATATTGGTGCGTATGAGGTATCAACCGAAAACGGTAAAAAGATCACCTTTCTCGATACCCCCGGACACGAAGCCTTTACTGCTATGCGTGCCCGTGGCGCCAAAATTACCGACGTAGCTATCATCGTCATAGCTGCTGATGACTCAGTGATGCCACAAACAAAAGAAGCTATCAATCACGCTAAAGCAGCTGGAGTACCCATAGTATTTGCATTCAACAAAATTGATAAACCTACCGCCAATGCAGAAAAGATACGCGAACAGTTAGCTAATATGAATATATTGGTAGAAGACTGGGGCGGGAAATACCAAAGTCAGGAAATATCAGCCAAAATGGGTACAGGGATCAAAGAACTGCTTGAAAAAGTATTGTTGGAAGCTGAGATACTAGAGCTTAAAGGCAATCCCAAACGTTCGGCAAGAGGTACCATAGTTGAATCGTCGCTTGATAAAGGCCGCGGATATGTAGCCAAGATATTGGTCGAAGACGGTAGCCTGAAAATTGGCGACCTGGTTTTAGCCGGATCAGTATACGGACGTGTGAAAGCCATGTTCAACGAAAGAAATAAACATATTGAAAAAGCAGGACCCAGCACTCCTACCCTGATGTTAGGACTGAATGGTGCTCCGCAGGCAGGCGATAGTTTCGTTGTATTACAAGATGAGAGGGAGATGAAAAATATTGCTGCCAAACGTCAACAACTGCAACGCGAACAAGGCATACGAACACAAAAACATATCACCCTTGATGAGATAGGCCGACGCATAGCAATAGGTGATTTCCGCGAACTCAACCTCATCGTAAAAGGTGATGTGGATGGTTCAATTGAAGCATTATCCGACTCCTTGCTGAAACTATCTACAGATGAGGTACAAGTCAATGTGATCCATAAATCAGTAGGTGCTATCAATGAATCGGATGTGATGCTTGCCTCCGCATCTGATGCCATCATCATTGGATTCCAGGTACGTCCAACATTGCAGGCACGTAAACTGTCGGAAACAGAAGAGATTGATATACGCCTGTATTCAGTCATATATCAGGCTATTGAAGAGTTGGAGTCAGCTATTGAAGGAATGCATGCCCCTGAAATAGAAGAGGTGATCACCTGCAATCTCGAGGTGAGAGAGACATTCAAAATATCCAAGATAGGAACCATAGCAGGTTGTATGGTACTTGATGGTAAAATAACGCGTAATACTAAGATACGCCTGATTCGCGACGGTATTGTCATCTTCACAGGTAACCTCGGATCATTGAAACGGTTCAAGGACGATGTGCGGGAAGTGAACGCAGGATATGAATGCGGACTGAATATCGATGGTTTCAACGATATAAAAATCGGGGATATTATTGAAGGATTTACTGAAAAAGAAGTAAGCCGTAAAGCCTAAATCTACTGCTTAAAAAAACAGCTGATAACAAAAATTACTGCCGCGACATGAATGGTATATCCATGCCAGCTTATCGCAATATCATTACACTTCCCTGCAAACGCTGTGTTACCTGCCGGTCGAAAGCCTGAAAATAAACATCGCACACATAAAAATACGTGCCTTCTGAACAGTCAAGCCCAGTACGCTGATTCTTTCCATCCCATTCAATAACCGGATTATCAGTTTGAAACACCACATTACCCCAACGATTCACTATGACCATATCTACACGCTCTACATTTGCTTTTGGATTGATCTTAGGATACCCCATAGGAACAAACAAATCGTTTATCTGATCAGCATTTGGTGTAAACACATTAGGAAACTCAATCACCGGACACACATCATAATCCACGCAAAATATATTGGAAGGCTCTGAAATATTACCGGCACTATCAATAGCTATCACATAATAGCAAGCCGTAACAAAATCAATAGAGCTATGTGTGTAACTCGTCTCACCCTGACGAATAGTACCGGCCTGAATAAAATCTACACCAGCCATAGGAGTATAAAAAATCTGATACTCACGCACATCGTAAGCGCAGCTATCATATATCTGTGTTAAGATGATAGTATTTTCTATGGTTTCGCAATTCGTTTCTACAAGTATTTCTGGTGGGCAAGGCGGAATATTATCAATAGGAACAGCTTCAGCAAGCTGCGAATAATTCACTATAGGAAACACAAAACCAGGGCCCAAACTACCCCATGTAACTACATAATACCGATACAGGCGATCGTTTTCTAAATCTTCATCCCTATAAGTATCGGACAAAGCAGTGGCAATATATTCAAACTTTTGAGTAGTTGTGTTATATCGAAATATTTCGGTGCTGTCGTTATGCCAGGGCACTTGTGCCTCCCAATGCAATATAAGAGCTTTATCTGTTGGCTCGACTGATAAAAACACTGATGAAGCCGCTTTGCTTACCCCTATATCCCCTACTGCCAAACTTTTCAACAAGATCTGATAGCGTACTGATTGAGACAACTCATTCAATTGTATGGCATCGTCCGTATAAAGGGTATCGTTTAATCCAATACCTGTATAAACTAATACTGATTGATCGTTTTGGGGCAGAAGCCTGTACAACTCATACTGATACGGTCCAGGATACTGTACAGTATCCAGTTCTACCGGTTTTGCCCATGCTACTATCACATGCCCTCCGGCTAAGTCTAAACTGTCGTTGCTGACATGCGTCAGTATAGGCAAATCCCGCTTCAGAGAGCTGCATGCTTCGTTAGATACTATGCTTTCGGCCCCATCCGCAAAGAAAGCAGTTATCACATAGCAATACTCCACACCAGCAACCAAACCAATACCCTGATTATCATCTCTATACGAAACTGATTGAATATCTGCAATACTTGCAATCCTTTGAAAGCCCAATCCATCGGGCACACCTGTCTGACACGAATCCGGTATAAAGCCGCTATTACCTATCATTCTATATATATAAAATCCAACGGCATTTTGACAGTCATACCTATCCCATTGAAGGTCTATACCAATTCCGAGGGCCTCTGCACTGAGATTTTCAACAGCGGGTGCTGCTACCAATATTGAAGTTGTGTGCAAAGTAGTCAGGCTTACTTCCGGATGCACATCACGCGCTTTGAACAGCACACTATACGGATTTTTCCGCACATGGCTGCATTGGCTCGACCAGAAAAAGGTGGCGTGAGCAGTTGGAGTGCCAGTAGCAGGATCAGGATCTAAAACAGCTGGATCATCTGTCTGCTCAAAAGGACCGCCACTGGCTGTCAGTACAACCGCATTATGATCAGGATCGGTAGCCGATACACCAAAGGTTATAGGCGATCTGCCAGCGATAGTACACACCTGATCAGGCGCATTAATGACAGGCGGATTATTGTTACAAGCTCCTATTAGGATCTGCATATCACGCATGACCGAACCTATCTTAGTACCGTTGCGCCACTCATCAATAACAAAAGCTACATTATATTCGCCTTGCAACACTGGATTTTGCCATACCAAATCGCCTGAAACCGGATCAAGATAAAACTCTTCACTTGCCATAGGAAATGTATAGCCAGGTATTTCTAATCCATCAGCACCTCTGCAAACCACCAAACGATAACTAAGGCTGTCGCCATCAGGATCATAGGCTGAAGCATTGTGCACAAATAATTTACCTACACAACCCTGATCAATAGGTGGATTTAAAAGCTGAACTGAGTTATTATAGCCCAAATATGGATTGATCACTAACAGACTCTCCACATACATAGGTACATTTACCGAGTTAGGAATATTCACCACCCCATAGTTGCGGTTAGGATCTTCTACCGAAATGACATAACTACCTGTACCCGGAAATGTATGATTCATTCGATACACATTTAAAGTGTAGTTATCGGGCAAATCCTGAAACACTATGCGGGGTATATCGTCAACCGTATTATCGCCCCAGTGAATAGGCAGCGTAGTACGCATATCATCGGCCGGACTTGGAGTATAGGTGTACATAATAATAGTGATCTCATACGTCAACCCGCCAAGATGCGTATATATTATCTCGGCAGCTCGCTGATGAGTGGCCTCCACCCTGATCGCAAGCGATAAAAAAAGGAACGCAAACAACCAAATCCTGTTCATGAAAAGCAGATAGATGTGTTATCCATTGCAAAGATAGCCTTACGTCAGAAACAGAAGAACTCTTTACTTAGTTTTTACACCTGAATAACAAAACAAGCAGTTTTTGAACATACTTCATGCCTGAAATTAAAACTGATCCATAATAAACACATCTCGCAAACTGATGATGTACATCAAGTTGTTTGCCTAATACATGAGACCAACAAAATCCGAAAGTAAACTTTGAATAATCTCAATTTATTTAACGATTTTTTTCATCCTTAAAAAATATTTTCAAAGACAATAAATTACATTTTCATTGACTACATCTCGCTAATTCAGCTAAACGTAGCATAACCTCTAATTTTTTTATTAGGTGCATATTTTTATTTAGACTAACTATAAATTAGGGTTTTATTAAAGAAATTTTTCTGTATTTAAGATTTTGTACTTATTTTTGCAATACCAAAAAAGGAGTCAATAATATGGAAACGACACTTAGTTCATCTGCAAAACAATCGGTAGCCGTGCCAGAGCCTACTGTACGTCGTTTGCCTACTTATCTGAATATCATTAAAAACCTTCAGCAAGCTGAGCATACCTATGTTTCGGCTCCTACTCTGGCTCGTATTCTTAGGCTCGACCCTACTCAGGTTACCAAAGACTTGTCATATACAGGTGTGATTGGAAAAACACGGGTTGGCTATCAGATATCCGAATTGGTAGAAGCTTTAGAAGACTTTTTAGGTTTTAACCGCAAACACGAAGCGTTTCTTGTGGGGGCTGGTTATCTAGGCAGCGCTTTAATACAGTATCAGGGATTCAGAGAATCAGGCATGCGCATAGTAGCTGCTTTTGATATCGATAAGAATAAAATAGGTACTGATATTGCCGGAGTACCAGTGTTTCATCTCGAAAAATTTCGTGACTTGACTGAAAGGCTACATATCACCATAGGCATTATCACAACCCCTCCATCAGCAGCACAAAATGTAGCTGATCTGATGATAGGATGGGGTATTAAAGCCATTTGGAACTTCGCCCCTATAGGACTAAAAGTGCCTGAACACATCATACTGCAAGACACGCATATCTATGCCAACCTTGCTGTGATACTAAATAAACTTGATCATACTGCATTAAAATAATTACAGCATTGCCAAAAAAGTAAAACAGAATGAAGACAGAACCTAACAAAAATCTCAGACAATTTCAGCAAGTGATGGAGATCATCGAACGCAACGAGCACGATCGCAGCCGTTTGATTCCCATTCTACAGCAGATCCAGGATGCTTATCGCTATTTACCGCCTCAGGTACTCACCTATATAGCCACTGCATTAGATATGCCGGTAGCCGAGGTATATGGCGTTGCAACCTTTTATGCTCATTTCTCGCTTGAAGCCAAAGGCAAATACATCATCAAAGTATGTGATGGTACGGCATGCCATGTAAAAGGCTCTTCACGCCTGTTAGACACCTGTATAAAAAGCTAGAACTCAACCGCAATAAGCTCACTACAGACGATATGATGTTCACCGTTGAAGCCGTCAGCTGTTTAGGTGCATGTGGCTTAGCCCCGGTCATGGTAGTCAACGAAAAAGTATATGGCGAAGTCAATGAAAAACGATGCGACGAGATACTAAAACAAATCAAAGAAGAAGAAACAATGGCAACCACACTTCAGGAAGCTTAAAATAAATGAATGACATGGAAATAATGACAACAATAAACCTCAATCAGGTTAAAGAAACCTACGACAAAGCAGCAGCACGCATACACAAGCGCATCATTGTCTGTGCCGGTACAGGATGCATTGCCAATGGTGCTTTATTAGTACATAAAGCCCTTGAGGATGCCATACAGTCAGCCGGATTAGGGCTGTTTATCGAATTAGAACTCAACCAGCACGATGATCACGAGCCGGATAAAAAGAGCTACCAGATGACCGGCAGCGGATGTCAGGGATTTTGTGCACAAGGTCCTTTGGTTAATATCCTTCCCGACGAAATCATGTATGTGAAGGTTAAGCCCGATGATGCGGCAGAGATCATCGAAAAAACTATTCAGAATGATCAGACGATCGAGCGCCTGTTATATGTCAATCCTGTCAACAGCCAGAGAAACAAAGGTCAAAAGGATATTCCATTTTATGCCCGCCAGAACAGGCTTGTGTTGGGCGAATGCGGCCATGTAGACCCAGAGAATATACGCGAATATATCTCACACGGTGGATACTTCGCTGCAGAGCAAGCCTTTACCCGGATGACCGACATAGAAGTATGCGATGTCATTCAAGAGTCAGGTCTGCGCGGACGTGGTGGCGGAGGATTTCCTACTGCCCGTAAATGGCATCTTACCCGTCTCGAACAAAGCGATAAAAAATACGTCATCTGCAATGCTGATGAAGGCGATCCGGGAGCTTTTATGGATAGAAGTCTCATGGAGGGTAACCCACACCGTATCATAGAAGGGATGATGATAGCTGCAAGAGGGATAGGTGCCGATGAAGCCTATGTGTATGTACGCCTTGAATATCCCTTAGCCGTTAAACGAATGCGTAAAGCTATAGCCGACGCTACAGAAGCCGGTATCTTAGGTGAACATATTTTTGGAACAGAACACCATATGTTCATCCATATCATGGAAGGAGCAGGAGCCTTCGTTTGCGGAGAGGAAACAGCACTTATCGCTTCCATAGAAGGCAAACGCGGCATGCCAGTACCTAAGCCCCCATTTCCTGCACAAAAAGGATTATTCGGTAAGCCAACAGTAATCAATAATGTTGAAACACTGGCTGCCGTACCACTGATCATCCGTAATGGCGCAACCTGGTTCAACCAGTATGGAACAGCCGGCTCAAAAGGAACTAAAACCTTTGCTATCACAGGTCATGTAGCCAACACAGGATTAATCGAAGTACCGTTTGGCACCACCCTTCGTGAAATAGTATATAACATTGGCGGTGGCGTTATAGATGATCAAGGGAATGTAACCGGTGAAGGGTTTAAAGCTGTACAGATTGGAGGGCCTTCGGGCGGCTGTCTGACAGAAGAAGACCTTGATCTCCCGCTCGACTACGACAACCTATTGGCTAAAGGAGCTATGGTGGGATCGGGCGGATTGGTAGTGATGAACAAACAATCGTGTATGGTACAGATAGCCCGCTTCTTTATGAGCTTTACGCAAAGTGAGAGCTGTGGAAAATGTGTGCCATGCCGTGAAGGAACTAAACAAATGCTATCACTCTTAGACGATATCATTGACGGCACTGCCAACCAGGAAACCTTTGATATGCTTGAAGAAATCGGGTTAGTAGTAAAAAAAGCCTCCCTCTGCGGATTAGGAAAGACAGCTCCAAGCCCTGTCTTATCAACTATAGTCAAATTCAAAGACGAATATCTACAGCATATACACGACAAACGCTGCGCTACCAACAACTGCTTAGCACTACGAAGCATAACCATTGATCCTGAAAAATGTATAGGATGCATGGCATGTGCCAGAAAATGTCCGGTACATGCGATCAGCGGTGAAAGAAAACAAGTGCATGTGATAGACCCGGAGATATGTACTAAATGCGGCATATGTTTCGAAGTCTGCAAGTTTGACGCAGTATTGGGATTTAATTAATAAACTGAAAAAAATGCATAAAGCAATGAACACCAAAGGAACTGTAACTATTGACGGGTTGATGATCCCTATAGAGGACGAACGTAACCTACTCGAACTCATACGAAAAGCTGATATTGAGCTTCCCACCTTCTGTTATCACTCGCATCTGAGCACCTATGGCGCTTGTCGGCTCTGTATATGCGATATAGAAGGAATGGGCATACAAGCTAGCTGTGCCATAGAGCCAAAAGATGGCCTGGTAGTACGTACCAATACAGCAGAAGTACGTCAAATACGAAAAATAAACTTAGAACTGCTGTTAGCAAACCATGATATAAGCTGTCCAAGCTGTGCCCGATCAAACAACTGTAAGCTGCAAGACCTGACACGCCGTCTGGGCGTAACTAAGGTACGCTTCAAAAAGACAGATAAGGTTGCACCTATTGACAATCATTCGTGGAGTATCATACACGATCCCAATAAGTGCGTTCTCTGCGGCGACTGCGTCAGGGTGTGCAAGGAGATGCAGTCGGTAGGGGCTATTGACTTTATCAACAGAGGTGCCAGGACCATAGTAGGGCCGGCCTTCAGCAAGAGCCTCAATGATGTAGAGTGCGTGTATTGTGGACAATGTGTATCGGTTTGCCCGGTAGGAGCGCTTGTTCCAAAGCCCGAGACAGAAGAAGTCTGGAAAGCTATCAATGATCCGGATAAATATGTAGTAGCGCAATTAGCCCCTGCTGTAAGGGTTGCCTTAGGAGAAGGATTTGGGATGGAGCCCGGAACTATCAGTACCGGACAAATAGTGGCTGCCCTCAAACGCATGGGATTCGATCAGGTATATGACACCTCATTCACAGCCGACCTGACCGTAGTAGAAGAAGCTACCGAGTTCATACAACGTAAACTCAACGGAGAACGGCTGCCCCAATTCACATCCTGCTGCCCCAGCTGGGTGAAGTTTGCTGAACAATACTATCCCGAGCTCTTGCCAAACCTGTCCACATGCAAGTCGCCGCAACAAATGTTTGGTAGTGTAGCCAGACAAGTACTGCCCAAGGTGTTGAATATCAAATCCGAAAATTTAGTAGTAGTCTCAATCATGCCATGTACTGCCAAAAAGTTTGAGGCAAAACGCGAGGAGTTCATCCATGATGGATTAGCTGATGTGGATCATGTACTTACTACCGAAGGATTAGGACGCATGATACATGAAACAGGTATACAGTTCAACAAGCTCAAGCCCGAATCGTTCGACCTGCCCTTAGGTTTTAAAACAGGTGCCGGTGTCATTTTCGGAAATACCGGAGGTGTAACAGAAGCTGTACTACGCTTTGCATACGAAAAAATCACCGGTGAAACGCTGATAGATACCGAACTGAAAATGACCAGAGGATTGGATGGCATACGAAGGGTTGAAATGCAACTTGGTGAACTAAAAATAAAATTAGGTATCGCTCATACCCTTAGCAACGCACGTAAGGTATGTGAAGACGTAAAAAATGGGATAAACGACTTCGACCTGATTGAGATCATGTCATGCCCAGGCGGATGTATAGCCGGAGGAGGACAGCCAGTAAGCTTTGATCCCGATTTTCGTCAAAAACGAATACAAGGCTTATACAATGTTGACAAACAGTTAGAGTTGCGTAAATCACAAGATAATCCTTTTGTGAAAGAGCTATACGACACCGTACTAGGAGAAGTGGGAGGCCATAAAGCTCACGAACTGCTTCATACCGATTACAGAGGTCGCAAACGAATCACCGATCAGGTGATCAACATACGCAACACTTCCCAGCCTAAGATAGAACTTTATGTTTGTGTGGGAACCAATTGCTATTTGAAAGGATCACAGGAGCTGCTTAAAAAGCTGACAAATTATGTGGTCGAGAATAAATTAGAAGATATAGTAGGCTTTGAAGGTCAGGAAGAGATGGTAGATGTGAAGGCTACCTTCTGTTTCGAGCGTTGTGAGAGAGGCCCGGTACTCCGTGTTAATGATCAGATACTTGAACATGCCACCTTCGAAAAAGCTAAAGCTTTGCTTGACAAAGAAGTACAAAGGATAGGAACTCTTATCAAAGTATGAGCTATGTAAGATTAAAATAATTTTCAGAGATGAGATTTTGGTTAAATTGGTCGAAATGCTGTTAGCAAGCTATCCCTGTCCGTATCAGTTCAAAAGGTTCTGAACGGACAGGGATTGGCTTCACAGCAATACTCCAAAATTTTACAGATATGGTTACAGCTACTTCATTACGGCCTAAGGAAAAGCTCCCGGTTGTTTATACTTCCAAGGCCAAGTGCCGCGATTGCTACAGATGTGTGCGCGTATGTCCGGTTAATGCGATCAAGATGAAGGATGGGCAGGCTCAGGTCATACCCGAACTATGTATTGCCTGCGGCACCTGTATCATCAATTGCCCGCAGCATGCCAAAGAATACCGCATGGAGACTGACAAAGTGCTGCATATGCTCGAAACAGGTGAGCCTATAGCCATTACGGTAGCACCCACTTTTGCAGTCTACTACAGCGAATGGGAACAAAAGAGGCTGCCATCCGCACTCCGTCAGGCAGGGTTTCAGTTAGTCTCAGAAACAGCAGTAGGAGCATATCAGACCGCCATAGCCAGTAAAGAATATATCGATCAACATCCATCAAAAAACCATATTTGCACAGCTTGTCCGGCTGTAGTCAACTATGTGCTGCATCAAAGCCCGCATTTAGCTAACCAGCTTATACCGGTTGCTTCACCTATGATCATACATGCCCGTATGATTAAAAAGAAATTCCCCGAGATGAAGGTGGTATTTGCAGGCCCCTGTGTAGCCAAGAAAGATGAGGCACAATGGCCAGATAACACCGTCTGGATAGATGCAGTCCTTACCTTTGAGGAATTAGATGATATCTTAAAGGAAAAGAAAATTGATATACTGAACTGCGAGGACAGCTCATTCAGCGAGATGGTCCCGGGTGAGTCGCGATTATTTCCACTAGAAGGCGGTTTACTACGTACAGCAGGCCTATCAACAGATATGTTAGATGAAAGGATAGTTACTGTAAGTGGCTATAGAGAGGTCAGAGAAGCGTTGGATGGATTGTCGGATACCTTGCAGCCTACCATCATTGAACCTATGTTCTGTAAAAATGGCTGCATTAATGGGCCAGCCTCATCTCAGCATTCAAGTTTTCAGGGCAGGACCGCTATCTTAGAGCACACTCAACGTACCAAACATCGCCAATTGCCAAACGCCGAACCATTTAACCGCATAGGTGCCAAGTTTCCATCTGTTTCAAAGAAAGGAAAAGAGCAATTCAGCGAAGAGCAAATACGTGAGGTACTCCGTATCACCGGTAAGCATGAGAAAGACGACGAACTGAATTGTACCGCCTGCGGATATGCCAGTTGCCGCGAGAAAGCTATAGCCGTCTTAAGAGGCATGGCAGAACCCGAGATGTGCATACCGTTTATGCGCAAACGAGCAGAAAATCAATATGATGCTATGATCATGCACGACCCTAACGGCATACTGCTATTAGACAAAAACCTGAGCATACTGCATATGAATAATGCATTTAAAAAAATGTTCTCATGCTCCGATACCCTATTAGGTAAAAAAATAAGCTATCTGACCGATCCGGGTATATTTGAGCGCCTGCAATCAGGTAAAGAAAATGTAATCAAAGAGATCAGCCATTACGCTAATTACAATCTGATATGTCATGTGATTGCTTTCAGTCTTCCAGAAGAAGAACATTATGCAGGTGTGTTTGTGGATATTACCGATACTCAACTGAGCAAGGAAAAGCTTACGGCTATAAAATCTGAAACCATACTCAAGGCACAAGAGCTTATTGACCATCAGATAAGCTTAGCTCAGGAGTTAGCCAAGTTTCTGGGAGAAAACACCGCTCGTGGCGAGGTACTGATGAAAAATCTGATTGACACTATCAAGAAATAATACGGATGTATATCCACACTGATATCTTTGCTGTTCAATCGCCTAAGAAGCCGGGCGACCCATGTGGCGATGCATACGGTGTATATCGCAATGAGCAGGCAACCCATATTATATTGGCTGATGGACTTGGCTCCGGCATCAAAGCACATATAGCAGCCAATATGTACGTATCCCGTATTTTAGGCTTGCTGAATCAGGGGATGACAACCCGCGAGTCGTTCAAAGCTGTTTCTGCGACTATGGATAAGGCTTGGGGTAGCAGCAATCCGTTTGCCGTTTTTACTATTGCCAGGATATTAAACAACGGCCATACCTTAGTGTTGAGTTACGAGATGCCACCCGCTATCCTGCTTACTAAGAATTATGCCCAGATACTTACTACACGAACCTATACCCAAGGAAAAGCAATCATTCATGAAGCCGGATGCACTATAGGTATGCATGAAGGGCTGATGCTAGTATCCGACGGAATCAGTCAGGCCGGTATAGGGAAACATTTTCGCTATGGCTGGGACACCGAAGGAGTTCGTAAGTTTATCCAAGCTAAGCTTCCTGTCGAACGGATCAACGGAGCTGCGATAGCCTCACAGGTCCACGATCAGGCTAAAAGCTACTGGCCAATTGGAAAAGGTGACGACTGCTCAGTTATCAGTGCAGTCACAAGAAGAGGTATAATCGTCAACCTGATGAGTGGCCCACCTGTAAAAAAAAGCATGGATGAGGCATGGGTACAGGATTTCATTCAATCGGAAGGTATCCATATAGCTTGTGGTGGCTCTACCTCGAAGATAGCGGCACGGGTACTCAAGCAACCTATGGAAATAGAGAGCACAGCAAGCATCATCACACCTCCCTCCTACCGTATCGAAGGATTTGAATTAGCCACTGAAGGAGTTATCACACTGAATCAGGTGTATCACCTCTTAGACGAAGAACCTGAAAACTACGCCAAAGATTCACCAGCCTCAGAATTAGCACAACTTCTAAAAATGGCTGATAAGATCAACGTATGGCTTGGATTAGCTGAAAATCTTGACGAAGGAAATATTGAGTTCAGGCAGCAAGGGCTTCTACCTAGAAAAAAGATCATGGGAAAAATAATCGACAAACTTCGTCAGCAACAAAAATTGGTACTTACAAAAGAAGCCTAAGCCAGGCACTTTTCAATGAGCAATTCAGTAGATCATTCTGAGTATTTGAAAATCTCATACTGGTATAGCTGATAAACCGTTATAAGCTCCTTATCTACTCAGCCCTGTTCTCTGAGTTCATTAGTTATTCGCCGGGCTCCGAAACTTGGGTATTTCAGGTTAATCTTATCGATCCGGTTCATCAATTCCAGATTTTAATCACTTGCTTTATTGGGACTGTAATACAGACTGCTACGGCTGACACAGAGTAAATCGCATTGTCTGCGAATACCTTTCTTCCCTTGCTTATCAATCTTATTCAAACGTTCTTTTATTGTCTTCTCTCCCATAAGTTTTTTTTAGAAAGTCATTCTCCACTTCCAACCGACCAATCTTTTGATAGAGTTTATCGAGTTTTCCGTCGATAACTTCTTGTTTCTTTTCTGAGGCGAATACGTTTTCTGTATGAATGAGAAATTCCCTTTTCCAATTGCTGATTTGGTAGGGGTGAAGTTCAAAGCGCTTGGCTAATTCAGAAAAAGTTTCTCTTTCTTTTAACGCTACAAAGGCTTCTTTCGCCTTAAAAGCTACACTGAATTTTCTTCTCTTTTTTTTATGTCTGCAAGTTAAAACTATTTCTTTTTCTAAACTTAACTTGTGGCCTTAATTTTGGGGAACATTATAAGCCTTTGATAATTTAGGTTTGGGAAAGAGTGTTTCTATAGCCATTTTCTATAAAGGTAACATACTCTGTATTCTCCAATATGAAGATGTCTTAAGTCCTATTTGAGGTAAGCTGTCATTCGCTTAACCTCATAGAAGGGTTACTATATCTTTGGATTCATCTTACTTTTGAGTGGATCCTTTTCAAAAATGATACTTGAATTTCCAATAAATTCTTTTTTCCAAGTTGAAATCTGATTCGGATGTAAATCAAACTTCTTGATTTATACTTGTAAGGTCTGAACCTCTTTTATCGTTTTTAAAGCAACTTTTACTTTGAACTATACCAGTTGTCCGGTTGTATAGGAGTATTATATTTGCTAAATTACCAATTACGATCAAGGTCTGATTTGTTAGCATAAAAAATGTCAATACTAAGATTGTAAAAGTTGTTAGGCATATAATTTTCAAAAAACTCATTTAACATTAATTCAAAGCACTCATAACCAAAGGGTAATATAGCAATCTTTATTTCAGTTAAATGGGGATTTTGCTGAAATACTTGATCTGCTTCATTAGGAATCTCGTGGATATTACTAAGAGGGAAATGAAGTTTAAGTAAATTATAATTATTAGCCATATTCCCATTATATTTTTCAAGTTTTTTATTGATAACTACATTGTGGTATTCTAACGTATCGTTAGTAATATGCTGCCACTCGAAATCCTGACCATATGCTTTTACTATTCGAAATAGTTTTTGGCTATTTGTTACTCCTTGAATATCTTGGTCAACAGTAACTTTCCAGTTTTTAAATTCACCAATTTTTTCGTTGTAAAGACCTCGCTCATTAAAAACATCAGGGTAATGATAGTCCCAATTTTCATTTCTTTCCCATACTCCCCTAACCCATATTTTGGGTTTTGCATCCGATAAACGAAATAAATCATTTGTAATTCCATCCGATATCTCAAGCATACCCGTCTGTATACTTATAAATACCTTTGGAGCAATCCCTTGTCTCCGGAAAATAGCATCATAAGTAGCTAATGCTTCACCACTTATATGAAATAGTTTAATTGTTTTTTCAATCTCATTGATTCTTAATGTAAAACACATTTTAAGGTGAAAATCATGCTCTGCATTATAAAATTGTAAAAAGGTCTTACTGTAATATAAATAATCATGATCTTCAAAATAATCTGGTATTCCAACAATTAATCTGTTACCAATTGGATGCTCTATATCAGTAATGTCGATATCTTTGTAACTTTCTAAATTTAATTCTAAATTTAAGCACTTTATATTCGAAATAAATTCCTTTATTCCATTTATAAATTCATCTCTCTGAAATCCAACTGATACATATACGAAATTTTCTATCATATCACCAAAACGTAAGATTGGTTGAAGGTCAAATCCTGCGCCACAATAATAGGCGCTATTTATTAATTGATCTCTGGTTAATTCGTAAGGCATGATAATTTATTTTTACATTTAATTAGTGTCTGTCTTTAATGTCTTCAATTTTTTCCTTAATCTGCCTGCCATATTGCATTCATAAGCTTAAGCTTGACTATGATATATGATGGCGGCCTGTTTTAGCCGGTAAAAATGTTTTG
>Ga0265294_10001026_pt1 | contig 37987 bp, 33 predicted proteins | sample MunlanPumphouse3_FD_192504 | JGI IMG/M metagenome (GOLD analysis project Ga0265294, IMG submission 192504) | Groundwater microbial communities from a municipal landfill in Southern Ontario, Canada - Pumphouse #3 | ecosystem: Environmental > Aquatic > Deep subsurface > Groundwater | place... | reverse complement strand
TTGCTATGACATACATAGAAACATTGATACATATGGGTGTATTTGACAGACTTAAATACAACCTTGTATCAAAAGGTTATACATATAGAAAACTTTACTGGGTGACTGGATTTATAGCGTTTTTCCTTTCTCCAATAGCGGACAACTTAACAACTGCATTGATACTTTCAACAGTTCTTATCACAATAGAAAAATCAAATAAAAAATTTCTTGTCCCAGGTGCTATAAATATAGTTGTAGCTGCGAATGCTGGTGGTGCTTGGTCACCATTTGGGGATATTACTACATTGATGGCATGGACAGCTGGTAAAGGTGTATTTACAGACTTCTTGTTTTTATTCCCTTCCGCATTCTTAGGTTATATAGTAACTGCATTTTTATTATCAAGATTTGTACCTACTGAAAAACCTGATTTTGATGTAAGTACAGAGAAAAAACCACCTTTAATGCATGGTTCTAATGTAGTTATTGGGCTTGGTATATTAACTATTGCTTTGGCTGTTGTATCACACCAACTATTTCATTTACCTGCTATGTGGGGTATGTTGTTTGGTCTATCTTTACTTAAACTTTATTCTATCAGAATCAAAAGAAAATATAATACTCAATTAAATATTTTCCATGCTATCGCAAAAATAGAAAATAATACTTTACTATTCTTCTTTGGTATTCTTTCTGCTGTTGGAGCATTGTACTTCATCGGTTGGCTTGGACTTGCTGTAATGGTATATGACCCTTCAATGCTTGGTGCTACATGGTCAAATATAGGTGTTGGTTTCTTATCTGCAATCGTAGACAATGTACCTGTAATGTCAGCCGTACTAAAAGCAAATCCTGATATGGGACTTGACCAATGGATGCTTGTTACACTAACAGCTGGTGTTGGTGGAAGTTTGATATCTTTTGGTAGTGCTGCAGGTGTTGGGGTAATGGGTAAATTACCTGGCATTTATACATTTAGTAGCCATATGAAATATGCTTGGACTGTATTTATAGGTTATGTTATATCTATATTGGTTTGGTATGTTCAATATGAAGTGTTAGGAATCTATCATTAATTAGATAAGTTATGGCTTGTTAGCCATAACTTTACCTTAGCAAAAATCTGCTAAAAGTCCACCTTTAACGCTCTCACTTATCTCTTTGCCTTCCAAAATCTTGACTATTTCAAGCCCAAAACAAATAGCAGTCCCAGGACCTCTTGAAGTAATAACTTTACCGTCTAATACAACTTTATTTTTGTCACTATAACCATTTGTTCTTATTTGTTCTTCTACACTTGGATAACAAGTATATTTTTCATTTAAAACACCAGCTTTATGCAAGGCAAACGGTGCAGCACAAATAGCTCCTATATATTTATCATTTTGTTTAAATTCTTTTAATTTATTTTGTACTAATTCATTTGAAGCTAATATATTTGTACCTCCCCAACCCCCAGGCAATACTATCATATCAATATCTGTAAAATCAATATCTTCAAATAAATAATCACATTTTATTTCTATTTTGTTTGCACCAGGAACTTCCCAACTTTCTACACCAGCTACAATTACTTCGATTCCACCTCGTCTGCAAACATCAATTATAGATACAGCTTCAATCTCTTCAAAGCCACTAGCTATTGGTACTACTATTTTTGACATTGTTGCTCCTTTTTATTGCTATTATGTTTGATTCTAACAAAAAAGAACTTAAGATTTATAATATATAATAAGAATTTCATAGAAGATGTAACTTACAATAAAAAACTAGGTATTATATTGGAAGTATCACTTCATATAAAGAACCAAAATTACAATGCTAGTTTTTGTGATACTTCGTTATAATCATTTGCCAAAAATTCTATTGTAAAATCACATATATCTTGATATAGTGGGGTGGAAGCCATTGCTTTAACGGCTAAGAAATATGGTACTGTCCAGTTTAATAAGTGTTTTTGTAAAAAATCTTTTTGAGTTTTTAACTCATTTCTGCTTACTAAATTTTGCATAAATCCAAGTTCTATAGAAATATGATCAGGTGTTTGGAGGTGAGTTGCACTTAGATTTATTTCATATCCATAATTAAAATAAAACTGCATTACTGGGTTGGAAAGCCCTATCAAAATCTCATCTTTTGCATCTATTATTGATGTTTCTATGGGTTTTGCATTCATTAAGAAGATTGTACTAAATTCAACATTTAACTCTTTTTCAATAGTAGAAGAGTCATTTGCATCAAACCAAGCTTTTGTTTTTGCACCAATAAGCTCTAAAAATTCAGAATTTGTTTTTAGTTCATCAATAAAACTCTTATCCAAAACATCACTAAAAATTCTCGACAAAAAAGCATACATATAAATTCTATTTTGATTATCCATCATATTCCTATCTAAAATCTAAAATCTGAAATCTAAAAAGTAATAGGACATATATCTCTACTTTTTAGATTTTAGATTTTAGTTATTACTTAATATAGTCCGACCGAAGTCGGATTATATTATAAACACCCTTTAAAAAACTCTTTTTTAGGTGGTGGTGGTGCTTCGTATTCTTCCACATATAAAACATTGTCTTTTAAATTTCCTATTAGTATAACTTCATTTCTATTTAAAGCTTCTTTCAAAACTGTACTAAGCTTTATAGTAGCTGGAAATTTTACGGGATAAGATTTTACTTCTTTGTGTACAAATAAAACTAACTCAGAATTTACATCTGTTGAGAATTCTTTCATATCACCTAAACAACCTTCATATCCGCACATAACAGTTTCTAGCCTACAGTTTGTAAACATACCATTATCGGCACACCATTTAGTTGTCAAAAATCCTTCCAATTCTACTTCTTCAGCTACTGCACTTGTAGTAAATGCAAGGGCTATAAGCCCCGCTGTTAATAATTTTAAAGCTTTCATTATTCAACCTCCGCTTTTAGAGTTTTGAGATACCCAACAATATCAAGTATTTCTTGTTCACTTAGATAATCAAATGCTGGCATAGCAGATGTCATACCACTTTCTTTATCTCCATAATACCATGCAAAATTTGTATGAGCATTTGCATTATAACCTGGAACTATTACATTATGCGGTTGAGTAATTGACTCTATCAAATAAGGTGTTGTTGAATAACCGCCGATATTGCTTAAATTTGGAGCCATATATGCTGATGCTGCTTCGTGTACAGCACCATAGTTGTGACAACTAGAACAATTTGCTTTTGTCAATTCTTCACCATTTTTTAGATTTGCATTTTCTAGTGGCTTATCAAACTCTTTTTTTAGTTTGTCATCACTCACAACTCCATCAAATTCCACTATAATCCAAGTTGAAAGATGTTTTAAACCATCTCTATTCATTTTGTCCCCATCCCATACAGCAAATGCTACTGGAATTGGGTCATTATAAATTTTTACATAAGTATCATTAAGAGGTCTTACAACACTACCTTCCCAATTGCTTCCACCAAATAGTTTTTTCTTAAATTTCATATCCATCAAGAAATCACTACTTTTATCTTTGATTTCAGTCATAGAACCAAAACCTTCAGCAACAAAAGCTTTTTGATAGCTTTTTCTTGCAAGATGAGCTACATCTATATCAAATCTCTCCAAATCTTTTTCAAACTTTGGAGCATTAGCACGGTTTACTTGCATTGTAACTTCACCATTACCATTTGGCTCAAAAAGTTTAGCTACAGCTTTTTGTAGATAAACCATTACTGGTCTGTCTTGACTACCCATACCAATATATGGAAGTTTCAAAGGGTCATCATATTTTGTAGCAAATTGTACTGCAAAACCATCAGCAAATTCTGTATTTTTGATAGCATTTCCTGATTGGATAGATTCTGTTTTATCAGCCCATTCTATTTTGAAAGCAATATTTTGACCATCTGTTAAAGCTTTTACTTTGATTTTCTTAGCTTTATTCCCATCGTTTAATTCATTTGCTTTTTTATCATTTAAATGAATTGTTGTTTGAGGATAAGCTAAAATCTCAGTCTCTTTTGCTTTTGACCAAGAACTTGACTCAACACCAATATTTTTTATATCACCATTTACTTGATAAGCTTTTATAACTGGTGATGCAAATGCACTTGTTGCACATATTGCACTTGCAGCTAAAGATACAGCTACAAGTTTTTTTATAGATTTTGTACTATTTGACATCATTAGTTACCCCTTGAAAATCTAGAAATTCTTTGAGTATGTTTACCACTTAGGTATCTATTATCAACAGGAGCTAATTTGTTGCTTCCTTCTTTTTTATAATAGTTATTATCAAGTCTAAACATCTCTGAATGTGAATAAGCAATCAATAAATCCATTAATTCACTTTTACCAGTCTCTTTTCTTTTTGCCATTTCTGATTTTAGTGTTTTAATCGCACCATTTACTTCACTACCAAAAAGTTTTTCAAGTTCTTCCACTGGAATTCTATTGCTGCCTTCTATTACATTACCCTCAGCATCAAACTTTGGAGGTGTTTCAGTTGGTGGGATATAATATACATTTGGACTAGTTCCCCTGTCAGCTCTAAGTGGAAGTGCTACTTTGTATTTGTGTACTAGTTGATGAACTTGTGAATTTACATCATCTAAGAAACCTACAAATCTAATTCTTCCAACACATTGTTGAGCACACGCTGGTGGTAATCCTTGCTCAATTCTTGGGAAACAAAATATACATTTTTCTGTTTTTGAAAGCTTTGGATTGAAATATACTTTTTTGTATGGACATCCAGCTATACAATATCTATATCCTTGACATCTATCAAGGTCAACCAATACTACACCATCAAGATCTCTTTTAAATATAGCATCTCTTGGACATGAACTCAAACATCCTGGGTTTGTACAGTGGTTACAAATTCTTGGAATATAGAAGAAATAGTTATCATTTGGAAAATCACCAGTTCCTTCATCTTCATCCCAGTTTGGTCCCCAAGTTGGTTCTACATTTGGAGTAAGTTGCTCACCAGCACCTACTTTATCAAAGTTGTAATCCCAAGGTACACCATAATCTGCTTCTATATTTGGAATAATTCCATCTTGTAAATCTCCAGCTGCATCAAATCCACCACCTAGTTCCATCCAATTTTTTGGATAACCAGTACCTGGATATGTTTCAACATTATTCCAATACATATATTCTCGACCATTTCTATTTGTCCATTGTGTTTTACAAGCAACAGTACAAGTTTGACAGCCGATACATTTATTTAGATCCATTACCATTGCTAATTGTCTTTTTGACATACGCTATTTCCTCCCCTTACTTTCTTGCTTTTTCGATGTTTACAGCACCATCATAAGCATACTGATTACCATCCCACAATGCACCACTTTTTAGATGCCCCCATCCGTTACTCATTTCAAGTAGATTTAGAGCAGTTGGAACAACCTCATTATGACCTTTTAGATTTCTATATTGATATGGTTCCCATCCGTGTTCCATAACAAGTGAATCCATAGGAGCAGAAGAACTAATTTTTGCCATTGCATAAAACTCACCAAGTTGGTTGTAAACTCTTATTTCATCACCATCTTTGATTCCTTTGATTTCAGCAATTTTAGGATTTATTGCAACATATGGTTTACCTCTTTGTAATCTTTGTAGTGTTCTACTTGTTTTGTAGTTACTATGGATTGACCATCTTGCATGTGGAGTCAAGAAATTAAACGGATGAGCATTTGATTCAGGTCTTATACCTTTCATACCAGTATTTGTATTTGCTCCAAGTCTGATAAACATATCATGGTCAACATAATATGTTTGTCTTCCACTCATTGTATGGAAAGGAACAAACTTAAACATATGATTTTCCATTGTGTTGTATGGAATATCTGTATAAAGAGGTGAAGATGTAGCACCTTTTGAATTAATTTGTAAGAAACCACCTTGTTTATACATTTTTTCTATAGTATGTGGCTCATATTGGTCACAAACGCTAAGTGCTGCTTCTACTGCTTGTTTGTCAGTTCCAAGATATGGCTTCATTGCAGCTTCAGAATCAGCATCTGTATTTGTATATTCTTTATGGAAGTTTTTCATATCATGGAAGCCATCTCTTGCATATCTTGGGTCATCTTTTGCAATCTTATCAGCATTTTCTGGTAAATTTGCGATTTCTTCAAGTTTTTTTGCGAGCAATGTAAACATAGCCCACTCATCCATAGCTTCACCAACTGGCTTGATATTTGCCACTGGTTGAGCTAGATTTGTATATCTATGGTAACCTGGAGATGTTCTTATATCCCATACCTCATAGTGTGATTTTGCTGGAAGTAAAATATCAGCATAAACAGCAGCTTCACTCATTTTGAAGTCTACTATTGTTAAATGTTTCATTTTTCTAAGGAATGCTTCTCTATATTTACTACCTTTGTTTCTTCTAAATCTGCTATCAGCGATAAGTAAAGCAACTTCAGGATCCCAGTACTTATGACCAGTTCCTTTTTCGCCATCACTCATATCACCTTTTGCAAGCATAGCTTTAATTATTGCCATATATTCAGCTTTATCAATTCCTGATTTATTGCCATTGCTTTGGTGAGCTCTTACTATATCATCATTTGTAAAGTACTCTTCTACAGTTGCAAGTCCATCACCCATTACAAACTCACCAACAAATCCAGAACCAAATCTTGGGTTATATTTACCATCAAATGCACTTAGTCCTCCAAGTCCATTTAGTGTCCACTCACCCTCAGTATTCATACCACCGTATGGTCCCATATGTCCAGTTAGTCCTGTAATAGAGCAAATATTCCAAAGTGTAAGTACACCATTGAAGTATTTATTTAAACTAAATCCAGTTGTAATATCTACTACTTTTGATAAAGCTATATCTTTTGCCAAACCTTTAATAACTGATGGTGCAATATTAGTAAAACACTCTTTTGCAGCATATTCAGCAGTAAATGGCTCTGCATTTTTCTTTAACATCTCAAATACAGTAGTAACTTTTACTTTTCTTCCTCTTACATCGATTTCCCACTCACCCTCTAATGCAGGATTGATATTGAAATCACTTAGTTTAAGAGTTTGATCTTTACTACCATGACACCCTGGCATTTCTGATACAGCGTTTGTATTAGTATTCCAACAATACAATCTTTCCTCAGCTTTTGGGTCAACAGTATGAGCAGCAGAATAAGCAGCAGACGCATCATATTCAAAATCACTAGCACGAAGAAGTTTTTTGTCACTTACTTTTACAAGCATTGGTAAGTCTGTATAAGTTTTCATAAACTCTGGTTTATAGAATTTATTTTTTAGGATTTCATTGATTACAGCCATTGCTAGGATATTATCAGTTCCTGGCTTGATTGGTAGCCATAAATCAGCACTTTTTGCACTTGCATTAAATTCTGGTGTAATAACTATTACTTTAGCACCGTTGTATTTTCCTTCCCATACGAAGTGAGCATCAGGAATTCTTGATACTGATGGGTTTGCTCCCCAAAATACTGCAACATCTACATTGTACATAAAGTCATATGTACAGCCCACATTACCTTCACCAAAAGCAACAGCAACACCACTAAACATATCTCCAAGATATGAAGCAGGATAGATTCTCGTAGCTCCAAGTTGTGTACCAAATCTAAGTGGAGCAGCTCTTCTTCCTTCTGTTAAAAGTCCAGTTCCAGCTTGAACTAGAAGTTTAGACGGCCCTCTAGCAGGATCAGTCATAACATCAAAAATTTGCTGTGCAACTTTTGTAGAAGCCTCTTCCCAACTAAGTCTCTTCCATTTACCCTCGCCTCTTTTGCCAACTCTTTCCATAGGATAAAGAATTCTATCTTTTTCGTACATAATTTGAGAGTGTTGAACCCCTTTATTACATCCTCTTGGATTAAAATCTGGTATTTTTGCATTGATTCTTGGATATCTTGCACTTTGATTTTCTCTAGTTACTACACCATTATGTGACCAAACTTCCCAAGCACAGTTACCTTGACAGTTTACACAGTGATATGCAAAACCGTGTTCTTCTTTTTTACCATAAGTAAATCCAAATTCATTTCTATACATACTTTCTGTATATGTAGTATTTGGATAATTTTCTTTACCATTTGCGATATCCATAACTTCTGTTTTTGCAAAAAGATAGCTTTGCCCTGCTAGCATTGCAGCAGTTGCACCAGAAACTTTTAGAAAATCTCTTCTTTTTTCATCGTGAATATTGTTTGTTGCTACTACTTCAATATCAGTTACAGAAGTATTCTCATTTACATTTTGTGTATCAAAATGGATGCTATTCATTGGTTTTGTCATTTGCTACTCCTAACTTTTATCTACTAATAGGCAAATTCATATCATTGCCCCACTCATTCCAGCTACCTGTATATGTTCTTACATCTTCATATCCAAGCATTTTCAAAGCAACTTGAAACTCAGTACTTCTTCCTGCACCCACATGACAGTAAGGAAAGATAGTTTTATCTTTTGTAATACCATGCTTTTCAAAAACTTTTCTCATAGCTTCAAGCTCTTTAAATGATAGCTTTCTATCAGCATCAGAGATATTTGTCCACTCTAAAAAAGTAGCCCCAGGAATATGTCCACCACGAGCAACATTATCCAAAGTAACCTCACCCATAATTTCACCCATTCTTCGTGAATCAATAATCACATATTTTGAATTATCTCTACCCTTAGCTTTGATATCTTCAACAGCTTTTAAAACCTCATCTTTTGTAGCAATCAAATCCCATCTGATTTTTGATTTATCAATTTTGTAGTTGCCTTTTACATGTTTAGGCTCTTTCTTACCTTTTTGGATTATAAGTTTTGGTTGTAACTCATCCATAAGTTTTGTAAGTTCTACGACTTTTTTATTTAATGTATCAGCCTTTTTAGTATCACCATCTTTTTGTGCTTCTCTTACAGCTTTACTAAAATTTCTTACTTCATCTCTATATTTATCATATTTTTGTTGGTTTGGATCAAGTGCTAAAATTGCAGCCATACCACCATTTAATATCTTTATATTTTCATGACCTAAATGTTTGAAGAAAAGCCAAACCCCAGTTGCATTTGGACCTTTGAAGTCATCATAAGCAATAACCATAGTATCATTACTGATACCTTTACTTGATATTTTCTTCTCAGCATCTTCAGGACACATCAAAAGTGGTGCACAAGGAACAGTTCCACCAATATCAGTTTGATGTAGTCCATGAGCATACATCAAAGCACTTCCATTTATATGACCAACGATTTCATAAGTTTCATATGCATCACCACTTACGAAAACTACATTTTTCTTACCCAAAAGCTTCATAGCTTCTTCACCGCTGATAAGATATTGTTTCATGCTTTCAGAATACCAATTTGACCCATAAGTATCATCAGCATATGAAAAAGTTGAAACCCCCAACATTAAAGCAACTGCAATTTTGAACAGTTTACTCATAACTACCTCCTTAGAAATTTTACTTCTCTTATAAGAAAAGAAATTACATCCATTATATGCTTAACTTACTAAATTTTTAATAAAAGTCAAGGCTATTTATTTTATTTTTCTTATAACAAAAACTAATATTAGATACTATCAATTATTTTTATTATAAGCCCAAATTATCTAATCTTTAATCTTTTTTTAATCTTTTTCTGATACTATTTCTTAAAATAAATTATAAGGTCATAAATGGAACTAGAATTAGCTTTAGAAGAGTTATCAGACAAAACATTAGATATACACAAAGTACAAAATATTTATGAACTATTCACTAATGATAAAGTTCTAGAATCTAAAGTTGCTATGAATCTAAGTATGAAAACTTCAGTATATGATAAAACACTTGGATTTAGTGAGACTATGGTAAAACTTTTGGAAAAGTTAGCTTTTTCAGAGTCTATGGAAGCTAGATGGGCAGTTGCAAAAAACCCTCATACTCCTGTCAAAACTTTGGAGTTTTTAGCAAATGATTCTATCAACTTAGTAAGAGCATTGGTTGCAACAAACCCAAATACCCCAAAAGAGATTTTGACAAAATTCTTCAATGATGAAAAGATAGTTAGAGATGGACTAAGTGGCAACCCAAATACACCATTAAAATATCTAAATTTATTAGCAGATGATAATGATAAAATGGTGAGATTAAGAGTTTGTGAGAATCCATCTACATCAAAAGAAATTTTGACCAAATTATCTAATGACACTCAACCTGATGTAAAAATAGCTTCAACAAAAAGACTTGAAAAGGAAAGTGTATGAATCAACAATATTTGATTAGCCAACTTTTAACACTTTTTTTTAGTGGTACATACATATCAAGCCATGATTTATTAGAAATTGCTAGAAAACTAGAGATAGAATATCCATCAAAAAGTAGAGAATTAATCTTGAAGAATTTATTTTCACTATCCCAAGAACAAAAAAAAGAAGAGATGTTTTACAATGAACTTATCTCTTTGATACAAAAAAGATCTCAAGAATATAAAAAAATCACACACTTATATCCAAATATTAAAGATGTATCAGTCAACTGGATTAATAGAGCAAATACTATGATTAGATTACTACAACAACAAAAAAGGGGGAATATTTATGAGTAATAATGAAATTAAAGTTATTTTATCAGAAATAAAATATCCAAACTTAGAAAAAAATATTATTGAATTATCACTTGTTGATGAAATCACACTCAAAGATAATATTCTGAATATTGAACTCCAAATTGTCAATACTGAAGCTTTTGAAATTTTAAGTAATGCCATAAAAAATCTAGATATTTTAAAACAAAGATTTTCTACAATCAACATAATCAATAAAGTCCAACCACCAAAAAAATCTATGAATTATGGCTCAACTCAAAACCCAAACAACCGAGCGCCTTATGCAAAAAATATAATTGCCGTAAGTAGTGGAAAAGGTGGCGTTGGTAAATCAACAGTTGCAGCGAATATTGCTGTCTCACTTGCTCAAGATGGTTTTAAAGTAGGTATTCTTGATGCTGATGTGTATGGTCCAAATATCCCAAGAATGCTTGGCGTTGATGGTGAAAGCTTACAATGGAATGATCAAGACAAAATAATACCTAGCATAAATTTTGGTGTCAAAATCATGAGCGTGGGGCTAACAACTCCAAGTAGTGATACTCCACTAGTTTGGAGAAGTTCAGTAGCTATTTCAGCACTTATTCAATTTCTAGAAGATGTTGAATGGGGTGAGCTTGATTATCTAATCATCGATATGCCTCCAGGAACTGGTGATGTTCAGCTTACAATGGCTCAAGAACTTCGCCTTACATGTGCTGTTTTGGTAACCACACCTCAAATGGCAGCAATTGATGATGTAAGCCGTGCTATTATGATGTTCAAAGATGTAGGAGTGCCTATATGTGGACTTGTAGAAAATATGAGCTACTTTATCACACCTGATACAAAACAAAGATATGATATTTTTGGAAGTGGGACAGGAGCAAAACTTAGTGTTGCTTATGGTATCAATTTCCTTGGAGAAATACCACTTTCTATGGATATAAGAGAAAACTGCGATGGAGGGAAACCCCCAGTTGTTCTAAAAGATGACATAATCAGAGGTTATTATAAAGATATTACAAATAAAATCTTAAAACGATAAAATATCTAATTTATAATTAAACTGTGTGAATAATTGCCTTTTTAGATTTCAAATCTGTCATGCTGAACTTGATTCAGCATCTTGTTCTAGATTCCGTGTCAAGCACGGAATGACTACTCTTTGTCATGCTGATTCTAAATCCGACACCCAGAATTTAATTCAGTATCAAGATTACCGAAATAGCGTCACTCCGAACTTGATTCGGAGTCTATGCTATCATATTGAGTAGCAATATCCTCTATGTTATCCACAATTTTATTTTCTATATTTTCTGGCTTTTCTATTTCTTCTATCTCTTGTATATTATTTTCTATATTTTCCATTTCTTCTATATTTTTTATTTGAATTTCATCTTGAATTCTATCTGTAACTACCTCTTTGAACTCAGGCTCTACGATACCTCTTCTTTGCATTATTTTATATATACGGTTAGATTTATTTACTACAAACCTTCTATCACTTGTAGGGTTATAAAGTACAGGATTTGGCAAAACAGATGCGAGACGAGAGGCTTCCATAGCAGTTAGATTTTTGGCACTTTTGCCAAAATAATGCTTAGAAGCCGCCTCAATACCAAAAATATTATCTCCCCACTGAGCAATATTGAGATAAATCTCCAAAATTCTAGTTTTTGAAAGCTCCCTTTCAATCCTCCAAGTGATAATAGCCTCTTTGACTTTTCTTATAGGATTTTTACTAGGGCTTAGATAGAGATTTTTGGATAATTGCTGAGATATTGTACTACCACCAAAACTAAATTGTCCACTTTTGATATTTTTTTCTATGGCACTTTCTATTGCCTCCACATCAAACCCATCATGAGCATAAAACTTATCATCTTCACTTATTAAAACAGCTTTTATAAGATATGGTGATATTTGCTTTATTTGAACCCATTGTTGAACTATTGTTTTCTTTTTTCCTTCTTCTTCCCACTGCTTCATCTTTCGTTCCATAAATGCCGAAGGAATTGGATTTGTTTTTTTTAGTTCTGATACATTAGGATATACAAAATACCTACCTATATCAACCGCAAACACGGCTATTACTACCAAAAGAATAAATTTAATTTTTTTCATTTCAATCTCTTACTTGTTGCCTTTTATTGGCTTTTGATAGCTCTTTTTGTGCAAAATCATAGTTTTTGGGGATAAGTGATTTCAAAAATGGTGGTATTTTTCTTCCACCTATACTCATCACATCTTCCAAAATTGTATTTGCAACTAAATCTTTGTCATTTTTTTTAGTCAAATACTCATACAAAAATTCTGCCATTCTATCAAGTGAAATCTTATAAGTTGATTCACTCATTCCATAAAGCCATTTACTAAAATCATAAAAATTCTCAAATACTTTGCCATCAACAAAAAGCAATTTTGTACTTTTTTGGAAGTTTCCACTATTATAGACTATATCCCAAAACCGTGCAAATCTTTTCATATCTTGCATCAAAGCAAAATCAATCAAATCATTTTTGAGTATATCATAAGGTGGCGTATCGCTATAAACCATCCCATATTCTATATCGTGCCTATTTATGGTAGTACCTGAGAGCTTTTTGAGTATTCCTAGCTGTATTTCACATTTTGTAAGGGCATAAAGCTCATCAAGATTTGATGCAAAACTCTCTATACTTTCCCCTGGAAGCCCTATTATCAAATCCACATGCAAATGAGCCTTTGTCTCATTTTCTAGAAATCTAAGATTTTCTTTGATTTTTTCTAGCTTTAGGTTTCTTTTGATATTTTTCGCAATTCCCAAATTTAGCGTCTGGATACCCACTTCAAGCTGTAAACAATGCGGCGGGAAAAGCTTTAACATCTCTTTTAGCTCATCGGGGAAGTTATCGGGAATCACCTCAAAATGGATAAAATACTCTTCGTTTTTTGATAAAAAGTATTCCAAAATAGCCTTGGCATAGCTTATTTTTACATTGAAAGTTCTATCTATAAACTTAAAATTCCTAGCACCCCTAACCCATAGCTTTTCAAGCTCACTCAAGATAACTTCAAGCGGTAAATACCTCATCTTCAAATCAATAGAAGACAAACAAAACTCACATTCAAATGGACATCCCCGTGAGCTTTCTATATAAATATGACGATTTGCTATATCAAAGTCACTATAGTGTGCATAAGGCAAAGCAATAGTAGTGAAATCCACCCCTTTAGAAGACAAAAATCTCTCTTTTTGGTAACCACCTAATATATCTTTACACAATTCATAAAAAACCTCTTCACCCTCACCTGATATGATATAATCAGCCATATCAAAATCTACCCTAAAAGGCTTATGACTCACCTCTGGTCCACCAAGAACTACCACCGTCTTTGGAGAAACCTTTTTAATAACCTTCACAAGCTCACTCACATCACTAGCATTCCAGATATATACCCCAATACCCACTATTTTGGGATTGAGTGCAAGTATCTCTTCGGCTATAGTCTGAACTGGTGAATTGATGACAAATTCTACTATTTGTGACGACTCTTGAAGCTCATGCAAATTGGCATACAAATATCTCAAAGCCAAGGAAGAATGGGAAAATCTAGCATTTAATGTGGTTAGGATTATGTTTTTCATTACACAATTGTAACACAAGTAATCTTTTTGTAACCATATAATACTAATATTTGAAAAACAGTTATAAGGTAAACAAATGATAAGCATTCAAAGAGAAATACAGTCAAAATACCCAACACTAGATCAAAAAAGCATTATCGGATTTTTGAAAAAGATTATACACGAAGACAAAATTAATGATTTTTTGGTAGAAAATGCACATTTGATGGGGTTTGAATTTGTTGATGCTATTTTGGAATATTTTAATTTTGATTTTACTCTTTTACAAAACCAAATTCAAAATATCCCTACACACGGTGGTGTAATTATTATAGCCAACCACCCTCTAGGAGCGCTTGATGGGCTGATGCTTCTTAAGATAATAGGCAATATACGAAAAGATGTGAAAATCGTAGCAAATGATTTTTTGACTCAATTTAACCAGCTTGATTCTTTGTTGCTAAAAGTTAATAATTTTAATTCATTTCAAACAAAAGATGATATAAAAGCGATTCACGATGAGTTGAAATCAGGTCATGCGGTGATAATCTTCCCAAGTGGTGAAGTAAGTAGAGCTAGAATCAATGGTATCAAAGATACCAAATGGTACAAAGGATTTCTAACATTTGCAATCACCACTAAATCTCCTATTTTACCAATACATATCAAAGCAAAAAACTCTTGGCTATTTTATACAGTTTCTGCTATCAACAAAAGAATCTCCACATTACTTCTATCAAATGAAATGTTCAACCAAAGAGATAAAAAAGTAAATGTGACTATCGGCGAACTAATCCCTTATGAATCAATACCTACAAATATCAAGAAAAAAGAGCTTATAATACTTTTCAAAAAACATCTATATGGGCTTTGTAAATCAAAAACTATTTTACAAACACAAAAAGCAATTGCCCATCCAGAAAATAGACAACTTATCTTAGAAGAATTAAAAGGTGCTACAGTTTTAGGAAATACAAGTGATGGTAAAAAGATATATTTATATTCATATGAAGCTGATTCAACTATCCTCAAAGAACTAGGAAGGCTCAGAGAACTATCTTTTAGAAAAGTTGGTGAAGGGGCAAATAAAAGAAGAGATACTGACAAATATGACAAATACTATGACCATATTATACTTTGGGATGAAAAAGATTTAGAAATAGTAGGCTCATATCGTATTGGAAATAGTAATCATATTATGGCAGCATACGGGGAAGACGGTTTTTATACTTCTACACTATTTGACTTTAGCCCAAGTTTTCATGGCTACTTAAAAGACTCTATAGAGTTAGGAAGAAGCTTTGTACAGCCAAAATATTGGGGAACAAGAGCACTTGATTATTTATGGTATGGTATAGGAGCATATCTCAAAAATCATAGAAATATCAAATATATGTTTGGCGTTGTAAGTCTAAGTGGCAACTACCCACCAATTGCAAAAGATTTAATTGTTAATTATTACAAACACTATTTTCAAGATTCCAATGAACTATTAAAACCACTCAATCCTTATGTATACTCAAATAATATAGATGAAATAAATGCTTTATTTGGATATGAAGATAGGCAAAGTGATTTTAAGATACTAAAACTTGCTTTAAATGATGTAGGTTTTGCAGTACCTACTCTTTTTAAGCAATATAGTGAGTTATGCAATGATGGAGGGGTTAAATTCTTAGGGTTTAATATCGATACTAGTTTTTCAAATTGTGTTGATGGATTTATACTTGTTGATATCAGTACAATCAAAACCCCACAAAAGAATAGGTATATAAATAATTAGTCAATAATTTTTATTTTATAGCCTATTCTGTTTAAAGTGTTTATTATATTTTTAGAATCCGTCTTAGCTCTAATATTTCTTGCCAATGTTCTAATTGCATGAAGCTTGTCACTTTTTAAGTTTTTTGTTTTATAAATATAAACTTTTAGCTCATCATAAGTCACTATTTTATTGTTATTTTTGATAAGAGCTTCCATAAAAGAAATCTCATTATTTGTCAGCTGAATAGCTTCATCGTCTTTTATCAAGCTTTTTTTATTAAAAGAATATATCCAACCATCAGCTAAATTAACACTATCTTGTTGATTATTAGTAGATACAATGAAATCAATAGTTCCTTGTACATAATCAGCTAATCTACTAGACTCATATGGCGTAGTAAAATATTTTTTAGCTTCAATTTCAGTAGCATACAATAAATCTTGCATACTTCCAGAACCTAAAATAATAGAAATAGAATCCGAATTTGAATATGCTTTGAGTAGTTTTATAAAATTTATCCATCCAGTAGAAGAATCAAAAGTATTTGCTATTACTATATCAAAATGTTTTTTTAAATCTATTTTATTTAATGCTGTCTCATAATTTCTAAAATTTGTTATTTCAATACCATCTTTTGATAATAAATTATTTAATACATCAAGGGCTTCATCATTATTATCTATGAATAATACATTTATTCTTGATTTTAACTTTTTCATTGCGTTACCACCATAATTAACTTTAATCCAAATTATGCAATAGAAATTAAAATATAAATTCAATTGCATAATTTGGCTTCAATATACCAATCTGTATTGTAACTTAAATATTCTTAATAGTTAACTAAACTATTCTACTACTTCCAAACTCTTTATCTCACACACATAAAAAAATCTTTTTTTAGATGGTGATACATAAGGCTTCATATAGGCTTCATATGTATTTACACCTTCTTTGATAGAGATTATCTCACCCACTAGCAAACCCTCAAAGAAAATCCCATCCATACCACTTGTATATACTTTATCGCCCACAGCAAAGTTTTGCCACAGAGGAATATATTTTATCAAGACATTCCCCATATTATCGCCGCCGTGTGTTATTCCAGTAGCCTTTTCTTCACCTATTAATACACCATAATTTGCTTTTTCATTGTTATTTAATAAAGCTAATGTTTTATTTTCATACCCGATAGCAATCCCTGCTGCATAGTTATCATATATAAGCCCAACTATTTTATCACCAATTTCATAATCAATCCACATTTGACTTGGGTCATTTGCTTGTTTGTATGAGATAACTTTGGTCAAAGTCAAATCAGGCTTACCAAAACTCTCCCAAGTAAGCACTTGTGATATATGTTCAAGCTCTTTTACCGAAGATTCATAAAGTAGTCTATATTCTTTTAATTCTTGATTTTCATTGCGTAGTTCTTCTATTGCATTTGCTTGATTAAAATACTTTGCAATAAAGTTACCACTATCTACAAATGTATCTATATATTTACCTTTTATACCATTAGTAAAACTAGTAAATACACTTGAGATATAGTTATTAATATTAAATATATATAATAAAGCAATACCTATGAAAAGTATAATGAAAAAGTTTTTATTCATTAGAGATTAATCTTAATAATTCCTCTTCATCTAGCACTTTGCTAGTTCCATGAGCTACTGCCAATAACGGCTCATCGGCTATTCTAACAGGAAGTTTAACCAAATCAGACAAATAACTATCTATTCCTCTAATCAAAGCTCCACCACCAGCTATTACGATACCATTATCAACAATATCACTTGCAAGATCAGGTGGCATTTCTTCCAAAACATTTCTTACAGCTGTAGCTATTTCTTTTAGTGGTTCTCTAAGAGCGGCTCTTACACCTTCACTACCTAGTTCTATAGTAGAAAGAAGTCCAGAGTTGTCTCTACCTTTTACTTTGATTTTCAATTCAGTCTCAAGTTTTGTTGCAGTTCCTATTTCTATCTTGATAGTTTCTGCAGTGCGTTCACCAATATATAAATTGTAGTTTTGTCTAACATACTCCATGATAGATCTATCAAACTTATCACCAGCTACTTTGATAGATTTGCAAAGTACTAGCCCACCAAGTGAAGTAACACCAATTTCAGTAGTACCTCCACCAATATCAACTACGATATGACCATCAGGCTCACCCACAGGAATACCAGCACCAATAGCAGCAGCCATAGGCTCTTCTATCAAAAACACTTCCCTAGCACCTGCACTAAGTGCTGATTCTCTAACTGCTTTTTTCTCAACTTGTGTGATACCATGTGGTATTGCTATGATGATTCTAGGTCTTAAAAATGATTTTCTTTTGTGAGCTTTTTCTATAAAATATCTAATCATTCTCTCAGTCATTTCAAAATCAGCAATAACTCCATCTTTCATAGGTCTGACTGCTTGAATATTCAAAGGAGTTTTCCCTATCATTTGCTTAGCTTCAATACCAACTGCTAGAATTCTATCTCTACCAAATTTGTCATTTTGAACTGCAACAACAGAGGGTTCATTTATAATAATCCCTTTACCTTTTATAGATACCAGTGTATTTGCTGTACCTAAATCCATCGCCATATCATTTGAAAACATACCAACTAATTTATCTAAAAACATATTCAATCCTTATTTTTACGCCACTTGTATTTCTTCGGTTTTGTTTACTATATCTTTTGTAATTATAACTTTTTTATTATTTAAACTCGGTAAGTCAAACATAATATCAAGCATAATATCTTCCAAAATAGACCTCAAGCCTCTAGCCCCAGTTTTTCTCTCAATTGCTTTTTGTGCTATCAATTCCAAAGCTTCAGCTTCAAATTCTAAATCTACATTATCAAGTTTAAAAAGTTTCATATACTGCTTTGTCAAAGAGTTCTTAGGCTCACTCAAAATATGCACCATATCTTCTTTTGTGATTTCATTTAATGTAGTAATCATGTGAAGACGACCTAAAAGCTCTGGAATAATACCATATTTTATCAAGTCATCAGCTTCAACATGTGTTATAACATTTTCCATCTCTTTTTTTGTTTTTTTGGTTTGATTAAATCCTAGCACATTTCCACTTTGTCTTTTTTTGATAATATCATCAAGTCCATCAAAAGCTCCCCCACAAATAAATAAGATATTTGTAGTATCTACTTGTATAGCATCTTGTCCAGGGTGTTTTCTTCCACCTTTTGGAGGAACATTCACTACACTTCCTTCTATAATTTTTAGCATAGCTTGTTGGACACCCTCACCACTTACATCTCTTGTGATACTTCTATTTTCACTCATTCTTGCAATCTTATCTATCTCGTCTATGAAGATTATACCTTGCTCTGCTTTTTTTACATCACCATTTGCTGCTTGAAGTAATCTTGTAATTACATTTTCCACATCATCGCCCACATACCCAGCTTCAGTCAAACTAGTAGCATCAGCGATAGCCAAAGGAACATCCAAATGTTTTGCGATTGTTTGAGCAAGTAAAGTTTTTCCACTTCCTGTTGGTCCAATTAGTAATATATTTGATTTATTGATTTCTGTATCATCAAGATCTTGTGGATTTTGTTTGAAAATTCTTTTGTAGTGATTATAAACTGCTACAGAAATCACTTTTTTTGCACGATGTTGCCCTACTACATACTGGTCTAAAATCTCTTTTAGTTGTTTTGGATAAGGTAATACAATCTCTTTTTGTTGCTCTTGTGCATCAACTTTTGCTGGAACAAAACCATTTTCTTCAGAATTCACTATCTCATAAGCTGCACTAATACAAGCTTTACAAATATTTGCGTGATCTCCTGAAACTATTGGGTTTTCTTCACTATCTACCGTGCCACAAAAGTCACATATAATTTTTTTACTCAATTTATTTCCTTGTTTTTTCTTTCAAATGGTATCCCTCGTTTTGTATTTAAAACAAAAGTTGCCATATTTTTCACATACTCATTAGTAGTAGAATCTAAAAGTTCATTAGCACTAACAGATAGTGGTGCATTTGTCATAAACAATAGTTTATAAGCTCTTTTTATCTCATCAATTGTTGCTCTATCATCAAATCTTCTTCTAAGTCCAGTAAGATTAAGTCCTCTCAAAACTGCACGATTTCCCTCAGCCAAACAAAAAGGTGGGATATCTTGAGTAACCACGCTTCCACCACCAACCATCACAGAAGTTCCAAGCTTACAAAACTGATGAACAGGAGTCAGTCCACCAACTACTACGAAGTCATCACACTCCACATGACCAGCAAGGGTTGCCACATTTGCAAATATACAATTATTGCCTATTATACAATCATGTGCCACATGAACATATCCCATAAAAAGGTTGTTATTACCAATTATAGTTTTACTTCCACCACCAATAGTACCTGGATTGAAAAGTGTAAATTCTCTTATTTTGTTGTTATCACCAATAATAAGCTCCACATCTTCCCCAGCAAATTTCAAATCTTGTGGTATAGAACCAAGTGCTGCATGAGAAAAAATCTGGTTGTTCTTACCAATTGTAGTTTTACCTTCAATCAAAGTATGAGAGCCAATAGTTGTACCATCACCAATTTTTACATCTTTACCAATTATAGTATATGCCCCAATTGTTACATCTTGCCCAATTATAGCACCATCTTCAATGATGGCAGTTTTATGGATTTGTGTCATGTATTCCTACTTATCTACAATCATAGCTTTTAATTCAGCTTCAGCAACAATCTTATCATCCACATAAGCTTCACCGTGTAATACAATCAAAGTTCCTCTTAGTTTCAATACTTTCACTCTATATTCCAATTTATCGCCTGGTCTTACAGGTACTCTAAACTTAGCACCATCAATACTCATAAAATAGATTACTTTACTTTTTAGTTGCTCATTTGAAAGTCCATTACTTTTCAGTGCCAATATTCCACCAGCTTGTGCCATACCTTCCAAAATCAAAACACCAGGATATATAGGATGTCCAGGGAAATGTCCCATAAAAGCAGGTTCACTTATTGATACATTTTTATATCCTACTATAGACTCTTTTTCAACCATATCTGTAATTCTATCTACTAGTAAAAAAGGGTATCTATGAGGCAGTATCTCTTGAATTTCCATAATATCTAACATTCTATCACTCCAATATATAAATCATTTTGGTTTATATTATCATAATTTCTATTTATTTTCGATTAGACGAGCTACTGTTTGGCTACTACCTTTTTGAAGATACTCTCTAAGTTCAACAGTTCTTTGAAGAAATATTTTTTTATCTATGGCACTATATTCTTGGATAAGATTTTCTACATTTACATCAATTTGCAATAATTCCTTATGCAAATGGGGCTTATCCATTTTCTCAAAGAAGATATTTGCAAGTCCAATTGTAGTGATACCAAAAATCTTAGTCCCCACAAAAAAATCAAATGCTTTTGCCTTATAAGCTAACACAAAAGGAGTTCCTATAATAGCAGCTTCAAGGGTTGCCGTACCACTACAAATAAAAGCAAATTCACTCTCATATAGAGTAGAATGGGTATCAAAACTCTTAGAAAACTCAGATATATCACCATAAATTTCATCTAAGTTTTTGTTTGCGAAATTCTTTGGAATTATCAAAATATGCTCTTTGCCTTTGCCAATTTGTTGTGCAACACTTTTGAATATAGGGATAAGTTTTTTGATTTCACTTATTCTACTTCCTGGCATATAAGCTATTTTATTTGTATTTTCAATTGTAGTTTTATATAGTTGGATTTCATCAAGTAAAGGATGTCCTACATATGTGATTTTCTCTTTTTTTGTATAATATGCTGGTTCAAATGGCAAAATAGAAAAAAGTCTATCACATGTATTTTCTATCACTTTTATCCGCCCTTGTCGCCATGCCCAAGCTTGAGGAAGTATATAATAGTTGATTTCAAGATTTGGATATGTTTTTTTGAGTTCTTTTGCAAGAGGCAAATTAAAGCCAGATGAATCCATCAACAAAACTTTGTCCACATTTTGGGCTAGTCTTACCATCTCTTTTTTTAAATTCATAAAAAATCTGATTTTTTTCAAAGCATCCACAAAGCCCATCACAGCCACATCAGATACATCATATATTGGCTCTCCCAACGACTTATCAAAAATCCCCACAAACTCAACCTTATCACTTAGATGTTTTTTGAGCTCTTTTAGGTGAATATTAGCCGAAGGCTCCAATGCACTAACTAATAGTTTCAAGTTGTTCCTTTGTATCAATAAAATAGGTAGAATTTAGTCTTATTTCTATAGAATCATCCAACTCCATACAATCTACTATCACAATAGGAGATAGGGAATTTGACTCTTTTGTAAGTATTCTTCGCAAACTTATCTCTTCTTCAAATAATAGCGGATTTTTCATCAAATAGGCTGTATTTTCGTAATCTTTATTAGCCAAAAGATTAAATTTCTCAATAGTTACTAGCATAATACCATTTTTGTTTAGATACCCGATACCATCTTTTATAAATTCTATTTTGCCTTTTGAATTTTGGCTTTTGAGATATGAAAAAGGCAAAAAATATGAAGGTATTATGGTTTTGTTTTTTGATACCCAAGCTTGAAGCAATCTGTAGTTTAGAAATTCTACTTTTTTGATAAAAAACTCTATATTTTTTGAGTGATACTCATCTCTAAGAGCAAAAAGCTCCAATCTTTCTTCTATAGAATTTGGCAAGATTTGTTGTGATATTGGACTCATTAGCTCAACATTTAGCTTATTTTGCGATACTCTTTGAGCGTTTAAAGCATACATACATCCACAATAATTTTGTCTATAAAGTCTATTGTCTTTAACAGCTTTTGATTGATTTATCCCACCTTGTCCGCTTCGATAATCTTTGTAAATAAACCCAAGATTATACCGCTCCCCTATTTGAAGCCCAATATTATGTAGTTTTTCTTGAGATTTAAGTGGACTCATAAGAAGCGTAGTAGTAAAACTATCACACCCTATTTCCCTAGCTTTAAGTGCCGTAACTTCTAGCCTATCATCAAAACAAACACTACATCGCTCCCCTTTTTCAGGCTCATTCTCGTACCCCTTGGTTATCTCATACCATTTATCTATATCATATAGCCCATCAAGAAGTGTAATACCAAGTAATTTACAACTAAATTCAACATCTTTGTATCTCAACATATACTCACTAAATGGATGAATATTCGGATTATAAAAAAACCCAACTATCTCATCATCTGGATAATCTCCCCTAAGAGACTCCAAAAAATAATGACTATCCACACTACAACAAATCTGAACCAATATCTTACTCAAATCAAATTCCTACTTTTATCAATTATTCTTAGATTTTACCTAAGGTTGATTTAAAGTTTCATAATAGATACTGAACGCCTCTTAATTTTTAGCTTATTTTTGTTATTATAACACCAATTGCACATAACAATAAAAGAGGTTTTATAGATGAAAGAGAAATATCTTTATATCGATAAAGAAGCCATTGCTACATTGGCTATGCTTAAAGAAGGGCTATTCGCTCCTGTGGTTGCTTTGATGGACGAAAAGACTTCTAGAGAAGTTGATCAAACAAAAGTTTATCAAGGAAAAAGTTTCCCTTTTTCATTTGTTTTAGCCCCAAGCGGAAAAAGAAATGAAGAAATTTTAAAAAGTGCCAAAAAAGGTGAAACAATAAAATTTGTTTGTGATGGTGGAGTAGTTGGTGAGATAGTTGTAGATGAAATTTTCAAAATCTGTAAAGACCAAAGAATCAAAAACATTTACGGCACAAGCAACCCAGAACATTTAGGGGTCAAAGATACTTACAAAAGACTAGGTAACTACGCAATTTGTGGTGATTTTAATCTAAAATTCCCTGATATCAAAGAGCACAAAGCTCAAATTCAAGAAGCAATTGAAAAAACTGGAGCAAAAAAAGTATCTTGTATGATGCTCTCAGGTAAACCTTTTCACAGAGTTCATGAAAGAATAATCCGTTCAGGGCTTGTAAAATGTGATTTGATGGTTTTATTTATCCTAAAACCTTACACCGATGATTTTATTTCATTTGAAACAAGATACAAAACTTTAGAATATTTTATAGAGCATTATCTCCCAAAAAGTAGAGTTTTATTGATTCCTTTGGAAAATACTTATATTTTTGGTGGATTCAATGAAATGCTACTTAATGCGATTGTTGCCAAAAACTATGGAACTGATAGAATCATCATAGGGCAAAATCATGCAGGACTTGGTGCATTTTATGATAAAGATGGATTATCTTCTATTATTGATACTCTAAGTGGCTTAAATATAGATATTGATGTAATGAGTGAGTTTGTGTATTGTAATGAGTGTAAAACCCTAGTTAGTACAAGCTCTTGCCCTCATGGTAGCCACCACCATATCAAATACCACTCTCCTTCAATCTTAGAGATTTTTGAGCTTGGGATGTTGCCACCTGCTATTTTTATGAGAAAAGAGATTTCATCTATGATTTTGAGTTCTTTATTCCCAGAACGAGCTCCAAAACTAAAAAAAATTCACCAAAATTTATCCCCATCAAGTGGGCTTTTGGATGATTTTGAAACAACAAATTTTTATGTAAGTTTGATGAAACTTCACCAAACTACATCACTTAATTAATGAAGTATATATTTGGATTTTTGGCTATAGTTTTATTATTTGGTGGGTGTGCTACAAAAACACCTACCAAAACACAAAGTGCATTGGTAACCATCTCTACACCTAGTATGAAATATAGTGATTTTGGATTTATAAAATCATATAATGATAGCGTTGGTTTGGAGATTTATTCTTTTGGAAAAGCACTAATTAATCTTAGAGTTTATGAGGACAAAGTATGTAGTAGTACATTTAGATGTATGAGTTCAGAGCAATTTGTAGAAGAATACATCCATCCAAGCTACCCAAAAAGTTTTTTTAATAATATTATCAACTTCAAAGAACTTCAAGATATGAATGGTATTTCTTACCAATATGAAAAAGAAAATAATCTATACTATAAAGATAAAGAAAATAAAATTTTGATAAAAATTGTAAAAGGGGATTTATGAAATATATAGGAGCTCATGTAAGTAGTAGTGGTGGGGTTTATAATGCACCGTTAAATGCTATGGAGATAGGGGCAAAAGCATTTGCACTATTTACAAAAAACCAAAAACAATGGGTTGCAAAACCTCTTGATAGCCAAACTATAGATTTGTGGTTTAAAAACCTTGAACTTTCAAAAATACTACCAAAACATATATTGCCACATGATAGCTACCTTATCAACCTAGGAAGCCCAGACAACGAAGCAAGAGAGAAATCACTCAATGCCTTTATTGATGAAATGGAACGATGTGAAATATTGGGGCTTGATAGACTCAATTTCCACCCAGGTAGCCACCTTAGAAAAATAAGCGAAGAAGCTTGTCTTGACTTGATAGCAGAATCCATCAATAAAGCCCTAGACTCTACAAAAGTGGTCAAAGCAGTTATTGAAAACACAGCTGGTCAAGGGAGCAATCTTGGATATAAATTTGAACACCTTGCATATTTGATAGACAAAGTAGAAGACAAAAGTAGAATTGGAGTTTGTATAGATACTTGCCATATGTTTAGTGCAGGATATGATATAAGAACCAGTGAGGCCTATGATAAAACTTGGAATGAATTTGATAATATTGTAGGGTTCAAGTATCTTATGGGTATGCACTTAAATGATGCCAAACCAGCTCTTGGGAGTAAAGTCGATAGACATGATAGTTTAGGCAAAGGAAATATAGGACTTGATTCTTTTAGATTCTTGATGAATGATGAGAGAATGGATGATATTCCACTGATTTTAGAGACAATAGAGCCAGAAATTTGGAAAGAAGAAATCGAATTATTATATAGCTTAGAAGGAAAATAATGACTGAAGTTGTAAAATTTTTAAATACTAAAAATCTAGAAGAATTAGATGTTTTTGCACAATTAAAGTGTTCATTAGATGAAGCAAAAATATTGCAATATATATTAAAACAATATATTCAAGGGATAGATAATATACTTGTTATTGATATTTTAGGTGAGTTTTATGATGTTAAGAATTATGAACACTTAGATAAAATCAATCATCTCAAAAACCTTTTAGAGCTGGGTTGGATGGTGCAAAGTAATTTTAATCATATCAAAATAAGTGAGCTTACAAAACTAGAACTTCTAAATAGCTCGGTATCTTTATCATCTACTTTTTTGAAGCTTTTGGAAGATGGTAGCTTGGAGTTTGTTTTACCTGAAGTTAGTCCATATAGTGACCACCTTGAGTATCTTCAAGACCAATTTTTCAAAATAGACCTAGCTCAAAAGCTAAATGTTGTAAAACATAGTTTTGGAGAAGCATCGCCAAATATAAATAGACTCAAATCAAAACTAGTACTTCTCGAAAACCGAATCAAAGATAGAGTACAAGTTACCAATAGTGCTATAATGCTTGAAGAGTTTTTCAAAGAATTTCATCTTGATGAAAAAGAACAAATGATATTTTTAGCCCTTTTAAAAGAAGAATATGCAGGAAATGATGAGTCTATTAGAGATATGAATTCACTTATTGACTTGATAAGTGCTGATGATTATGAAAAAATCAAACATCGTTCACTACTTGAAGAAAGTGGCAAATTAATAGCAAATTCTTTGGTTGATTATGATGAGATGCTTACCCCTTTTGGTGGAATAAACAGAAATTTCTATATCCCAGATGAAATACTCTATAAAATATCTCATCCAAATAAGAAAAAAACAAGAAGCCAAAAAATCAAAATAGATACTCTCATAAAAGACCAAAATATTTTTGAACTAATTGAACCAAAAAAAGGGCTTGAGGAAGTTATTTTAAACCCAAAAACAAGAGAAGTTTTAAATGCTCTTTTAAAGCAAGTTGATAAAAATGTAATCAATAGATTAAGAGACTGGGGAATCAAAGACAAAAAGCGTGGAATTGATGCCAAAATCATCTTCTATGGAGCAGCTGGAACTGGTAAGACTCTTACATCATTGGCCCTTGCCAAATCACTCAAAAAAAGAGTCTTAAGCTTTGATTGTAGCAAGATTTTATCTATGTATGTAGGGGAAAGTGAAAAAAATGTAAGAAATATTTTTGATACTTACAAAAGCATCGCAGAAAAATCAAGAACAGAGCCTATTTTACTACTAAATGAAGCTGATCAATTCCTAAGCACAAGAACAGAAGATGCAAAAAGTGGAAGTGAAAAAATGCACAACCAAATGCAAAATATATTCTTAGAACAAATAGAGCGATTTGATGGAATACTAATAGCTACTACCAACTTACTAGAATCAATAGACAAAGCATTTAGTAGAAGGTTCAACTACAAAATAGAGTTCTTAAAACCAAGCGAAGAAGAAAGAATCAAACTATGGAATATGCTTTTACCAAAAGCCCTACCTTTTTCAAAAGACTTTGATATCCTAGCTTTATCAAAATACCCTCTAACAGGAGGACAAATAGAGCTTATTATCAAGAACTCAGCTTACAAAATAGCTCCACTTGACAATCCTATATTTAGTAATGAGCTTGTAGTAGAAGAGATTAAAAAAGAGCAAAAAGGGATGTTTGACAGCGAAAAATCTATGGGGTTTTTGGCGTAAGACACACTTTATAGTAGCAATGATTAAGAAATCTTTGCTACTAACTTTTCTATATTTTTTTGATATTTATTTAGTAAATCATTAATAGCATCAATTTCAAATAAATCAATCTTATCTAAAAGTTCTTGAGAATAGTTTATCATATATGTAATATCATATTTTATTGAAACCTTTAATAGTTCATTTGCAAACATTGTAATTGAACTTAAATTATTTGTTTTTCTAGCTTCTATAAATAAATCTTGTACATCATGAGTTATTTCATCCAAAAATTCATCTAATTTATCAATAGTATCAATATCATCAAGTAATTCATTTTTTTCTTGATTAAAGAACATTTTTGTATGTGGTAAATATTTTGCTACTTCACAAAAGAGTTCATTTTTAGAAACTGGTTTTCTAAGATACCCATCAAATCTTCCTGTTTTGATTTTTGATATATCTTCACGCATAATTGAGGCAGTCAATGCAATAATTGGGATATCATAATCTTGTTTAATTATTCTTGTAGCACTATATCCATCTAGTATTGGCATTCTTATATCCATTAATATTAAATCTATTTTTTCTGATTTAACGATATCTATAGCATCTTTACCATTTATTGCTTCTAATACCAAAACATCACTTTGATTGAAGCTTTCTTTTACTAATAATCTGTTTTCTTCAATATCGTCAACAACCAAAATGACTCCATTGTTGAAGAATATTTTTGAAAAATCTTCAGTTAATAAATCATCCTCTACCTCTTCATTATCCAATGAAGCTATATCTAGATTATTTAATACTAAATAAAATGTAGAACCTTCTCCAACTTCACTTGTTACTTCCAATGTTCCATCCATCAAAATTGCTAGTTTTTTACTAATAGCAAGACCCAACCCTGTACCACCATATTTCTTAATATCTTGATTTTCTTGCTGTTCAAAAATATTAAAAATTGTTTCTTGTGCTTTTAAAGGTATTCCTATTCCAGTATCAATTACAGATATTTCTATATCAACTTTGCTTAAGTGTTCATATACTTCATTAACTTTTAAAGATACCTTTATATAACCCTCATCTGTAAACTTGATTGCATTTCCAATTAAATTAATCATGATTTGCTTTAATCTAACTTGGTCAATCAGTACAGATTTAGGAAGATTCTTATCAATCTCTAAATTAAGATTTAGACCTTTTTTCTCAGCTTGTATTACAAAAATAGAAAGGCTCTCTTGTAAAATCTTTTCCATATTAGTTTTTGTTTTAAGCAGTTCAATTTTTCCAGATTCTATCTTTGATAAATCTAATATATCATTTATTAATGTAAGCAAAGCTTGTCCAGATGTTTTGATAGTTTGAAGAAATGATTTTAATTTTTTATCTTCAATTTGTTCATTTAATAGTTCTGTAAAACCTAAAATTGAGTTCATAGGAGTTCTTATCTCATGACTCATATTTGATAAAAAGTCCGATTTAGCTTTATTTGCACTTTTAGCTTCAGATGTTGCTTCAATAAGCTTTTTATTCATATCTTTCAATTTTAATTCTATTCGTTTTCTTTTTTCTATCTCCGTTGCTAACTTTCTATTCCAAAAAAATGAAATCACAATAATAAAAATAAGCACCCCAGCAATCTGCCATAAGAACTTAAAATCAACTACTTCTTCATACTTAACTTGTGCCCACTTATTATATATTTCATTCTTTTCATTTTCTGTTATTGCACTAATTGCAAGATTGATAATTTCAATTCCTTCCTTATCCAAATCATTTCGTAAAGCTACACTATATTCTGCATCATATTCACTAATTCCAGCAATTTTTAGATTTGTAAATCCCTCTTTTTGAATTAAATTACTTACAACCGATAACAATTCAATATATACATAAGCTCTATTTTGCATAACAGCTTCTAATGCTTCAATATTATTTTTTACCAATACAATATTAATAGCGGGATGTTCATTTTGTATAATTTCATTCAAAGCATACCCCTCTACCATAACTATAGTTTTACCATATAATTCTCTTATACTTGATATGAACTTTGTATTATTCTTAGCTACAAAAACTCTTGGCATACTGATATAAGGTATTGAAAAATCAAGTGTTTTTTCTCTTGATTGAGTTTTTGATAGACAAGTAAACATATCAGCTTCTTTAAGATTTACTTTTTCTATACTTTGAGTCCAAGAGGTAGTAGGAACTCGAACAAAATTTATACCCGTTTTTTTAGCTATCAATCCTATATAATCACTCGTAATACCCAAATATTCTCTTCCATCTTTAGATAAAAACTCTAATGGCTCCCAATCATTATCAATCACATATCTTATCTCTTGATGATTTTTAATCCAATCTTGTTGTTTTTTACTAAATACTAGAAGTTCATTAGATGCTGATAAATTATCCTTCCATTTCCTTTTGATTTCTTGTTCTTCTTGAGGTGTGATATCATGAAGACTTTTTTGTATTATTTGAAATAAAATAGGCTTATCTTTATCTATAGCTACACTTACATCTGTAGTAAAATTCTCTAACTTTTTAACAATTTTTAGATTATTCAAAAGATATTTATTCATTACATATGTACCAACTGCTAAATTACCTACATAAGCATCTACACTACCAAATGATAATTTTTCCAAAGACTCTTCATTGGAGGATGTCAAATCCAAAATAATTTCTGGATATTTTTCACTAAGCCATTCATGAATATAAGAACCTTTATTTATAGAAACTATTTTCCCATTCAAATCATCAACTGATTTAATTGCATAGTTATTAACTTGAGTTATTATAACCATAGGAACACTTAAATATGCAGTAGTAAAATCTAAATATTTTATCCTTTCTTCAGTTTTTACAGCACAAGTAAGTCCATCATATTTTTTTTGTTTCATATTATCTAAAACATCAGTCCATACACTAGCTTCCACATCAAAATGTAAACCACTTTTTTTAGAAATCAATTTTATATATTCACTAGCCAAACCAGAATGATTTCCTTGTTCATCAATGAAATCAAAAGGTGGCCAACCATAATCAGCTCCTAGTTTTACTACTGGATTATTTTTAATCCATTCTTTTTCTTCTTGAGTAAACTCAACAGATGAATATAAATATGAACACATCAATAAAGCTATAATAAAAACTTTAAAAAGTTGCATTATTCTTCTTCTATAATTTTTCTAAAACTATCTAAATTATCTTCAAATAATTTGACCAAATATGGATCAAATTGTTTACCGCCCCTTTGTATAATATACTCAGAAGCATCATCAAAACTCCATGAGTCTTTATAAACTCTTTTATGGGTTAATGCATCCAAAACATCCGCCAAGGCAACAATTCTTCCATAAATATGAATTTCTTCACCTTGTAAACCTTGAGGATATCCTGTCCCGTTCCATTTTTCATGATGTTGATATGCTATGATATCACCTGCTTTAATAAGTCGCCTATTGGAATGTTTTAAGAATTTATGGGCATTTGTTGTATGTGCTTTCATTGCACAAAACTCATCTTCAGTAAATCTCTCTGGTTTATGTAATAAAGTTTGTGAAATTGTAATTTTTCCTATATCATGCAAAGGAGCAGCATAAAATACATCCTGTATCTCGTCATCACCAAGACCTTCGTGTAAAATTGCAAGTAGTTTTGAAATATCTGCAACTCTTTTTATATGTTTTCCAGTTTCATCAGATGTTGATTCCATAAGTTCTGTCAAAAGATAAATAATTTCTTTTTGAGTTTGCTCTAGTTCTGATAAAAATCTCTCTTGAGAGTGTTTTATCTTGACATTTAAATCAATATTATTTTGTTTTAAAAGTTGTTTTGATCTATAAAATTCCAAATGTGTTGATACCCTAGCCAGAAGTTCCTCTGCATAAAATGGTTTTGTAATATAATCAACGGCACCTAGCTTAAACCCTTTTGAGATAGAGTCTATATCAGCTTTTGCTGTTATAAATATAATTGGTATTTCACATGTTATTGGATTATTCTTTAGAATTTCACATACTTCAAAACCATTCATTTGAGGCATCATAATATCAAGTAAAATTATATCAAAATGTTTTATTTTTACTATATCCAAAGCTTGCTTACCATCTAATGCAAATGAGAAATTGTAATTATTTTCTTTTAAAATATTCATAGCCACTTTTATATTATCGCTTACATCATCTACAATTAAAACATTATATGCTAGATTCATAACTGCCACCTTAAGGATTTACTCGCTAAATAATTATAGCACTTTTTTTATTAAAATCAATAATTTTAAAAGAAACTAATTAGTAATAAATAGATTTAACGAAATCAATAAGCAATAAGCAATTATAGAACCTTCAAAACATTATTTCCACAGATATTATCTTTTTATAAAGGATACTTTGATATACTTTCTTCAATTATATTGTATAAACTAATGAGACAATAGGAGTTTTGTATGCTTGAGATTATCGTATTTACACTTTTTTTAGCGACAATACTCAATATTGTTTTCAAAAAATTAGGTATCCCTACAATTATTGGCTACATAGCTACAGGGACTACAATAGCTTATGCTTTTGGGCTTCATGAGGCATTACACAACCACGATCTTCGTGAAATTGCTGAGTTTGGTATAGTATTTTTGATGTTTACCATAGGATTGGAATTTTCACTAAATCACCTTCGACAGATGAAAAAAGAGGTGTTCTTCTATGGTCTTTTACAAGTAGTAATTACTGCTTTTGTATTTACTATAATTGCTTCTTTTGCTTTTGGAATTGAAACAAAATCATCGATTATTATAGCTCTTGCCTTAGCTCTTTCTTCAACTGCTATTGTACTAAAACTTTTCAATGAAACTGGTGAAATTACAAGAACTCACGGAAGAAATGTTTTTGGTGTATTATTATTTCAAGATATTGCAGTAATTCCAATTTTACTTATGATTTCCATATTCGCCCTTGATAGTGATGATGTTTTACAACTTCTTGGTGGCACGGTAATAAGTGCTGCTATTTTACTAGGGTCTATGTGGGTTGTAGGCAAGAGATTATTAGAGCCATTTTTTGCTTGGGTTGTAGATACAAAATCAAATGAAATATTTATAGGTTCTGTTTTACTGATGGTTATGGGAGCTTCTTATGCTGCCCATGCTCTTGGGTTTTCTTATTCTCTTGGTGCATTTATGGCAGGTATGATGATAGCAGAAACCCATTACAAACATCAAGTTGAAGCCGACCTTATCCCTTTTAGAGATTTACTATTGGGGGTATTTTTTATTACTGTTGGTATGCAACTTAAATTTGATGTAATTTATACACATATTGGAACTATTATTTTATTACTTATTGCAATTATGATTATAAAACTCATACTAATGTATCTAATATTTAGTTTCACATACAAACCAAGAGTTGTATTAAAAACTGCTCTTTCTTTATTTGGACTTGGTGAGTTTGCACTAGTAATCTTTGAATTAGCTCGTGCAAATAACCTAATAGACCCAACCATTTCACAAATTTTAGTAATTACAATTGTATTTTCTATGATTATCACACCATTTGTTGTAAAAAATCTAGATGCAATATCTGATAAAATCTTTGACTCCCTAGCAAAAGATAATATTGAAGTAGAATTATCTGATGAAATAAATAATTTAGAAGGTCACACTATAGTTATTGGATATGGAAGACTTGGTAAAAATATCGTAAATCATCTTAAAACTCATGATATGCCTTATATTATAGTTGAAGGCGATAATCATAATGTAAAAAAAGCAAAAAAAGAACATGAACCTATAGTATTTGGAAATGCGACACAAAAAAATATTCTTGAATCTGTAAATATCGAAAAAGCAAGTTCTGTCTTTATATCTGTTGGAAATTCTCAAAAACTATTTTTGATATGTGAAGCTGTTAGCTCACTCAATTCTATAGCAAAAACTGTAGTAAAAGTAAATACATTTGAAGAAAAAGAGATGCTTCGTGATTTAAATTTATATTCTGTAATTGTAGAAACTGAAGCAACAGCACAAACAATGATAGACCAAATTGTATCTCCTATTACATAAATAGTTATAATCAGTTATAACTATTTATTATATTACTATCTAGTATAAATATACTTAAAGTATAGATTGCCCAAATTACTAATCTACCCAACATATCAACTTATTAAGTAAAAATCTTGTTTCATTTCGTATCAATTTACACCATATAAAATATTTGTTCAATCGTCTAAGTTTTACTTTAATCATTTTTTGTTATGATTTAGCAAAGTTTTGACGGCTCAAAACTAATATAGTATGTTTAAACTAAACTTTAAAGGGGATTTGGATGAGTCATATGGATTTCGCACACCCGTATTTCGGGGCTTTTATGATGTTTGTACTCACATTTGGGGCATTTATAGCCACTACTGCACTTGCTAGATTTGTAAGTAGAAAACTATCAAGTTTGAGTGAAGAGAAGCTTAAATGTGCAATTTATGAGTGTGGACCAGAGGTTACAAAGCAACCAAACAAAATTTCGACACAATTTTATATGTTGGCGTTATTGTTTATTTTATTTGATGTTGAAATCATTTTTATGTTTCCATGGGCTGTTAATTTTCAGGTTCTTGGATGGTTTGGATTTGTTGCAATGATGTTCTTTTTATTGTTACTAACAATAGGATTTGTTTATGAGTGGAGAAAAGGAGCGCTAGAATGGCACAGCATAAGGTAGATTATTTATCAAACGGTGGAGCACCTATTGCTCTTACTACAGTTGACAAATTAGTAAATTTTGGTAGAAGTAACTCTCTTTGGCCTCTTACTTATGGTCTTGCATGTTGTGCTATCGAAATGATGGCAAGTGGTGCGAGTAGATATGACTTCGATAAATTTGGTACTATTTTTAGAGCAAGTCCTAGACAAGCGGATGTTTTGGTAATTGCTGGAACTTTGACAAAAAAACATGCAGAATTTTTAAGAAGACTATATGACCAAATGCCTGAACCTAAATGGGTTATTAGTATGGGAAGCTGTGCTAATACTGGTGGTATGTTTAATACTTACGCTACTGTTCAAGGAGCAGATAGAGTGATTCCTGTGGATATTTATCTTCCAGGATGTGCTCCAAGACCTGAGACTTTACAATATGCTGTAATGTTATTGCAAAAGAAGATTAGACGCGGTTCTATATTCAAAGCACAAAAACCAAAAAGGTTGGTATAATGAGAAAATATACACCAAAAAACGATGTTCAAGCAAAATCATATTATAACGATAGATTTTTTGTATCTCCTCAAGTTCCAAAAAGTGATGTTGCAGATGATGAAATATTTAGTAAAGATTTAGCTGTTTTAAAATCAAACTTTGAAATCAAAGATGCTTATATCCAAAAAGGTCATTTGGTAGTTTTCATAGATGCAAAAGCTAATAAACAAGTTATCAAATTTGCAAAAGAAACACTTGGCTATGACTTTTTGATGGAGTTAAGTGCCCTTGATTATATGGCAACATGTGGTGGGTTTGAAGTATTTTATGAAATGCTTTCAACTTCAAAACACAAAAGAATGAGAATCAAATGTTTTGTAAAAGAAGGTGAAGCTATAGAATCAGTTGAATCTATCTTTAGATGTGCTGATTGGAGTGAAAGAGAGATGTTTGATATGTTTGGAATAAAGCCAAACAATCACCCATATCCAAAAAGAATTTTGATGCCAGATGATTGGTATGATTATCCTTTAAGAAAAACTTATCCTCTACAAGGTGATGAAGCAGCACAATGGTATGAAGTAGATAAAATCTTTGGCAAAAGTGCAAGATCTGTAATAGGACCAGAAATCAGAGACTCAGCAGCAGTTGATAGATATGATACTACAAGATTTGCAAGACTTGGGCATGAAGTTCCATATGGTACAGATATTGTAGCAAATGGTGAACCAGAAAGTACTCCACTTGCATATCAAGAAGAAGGTGGCGTAAGATTATTTGGTGCAAGGCTTGTTACTAAATTTGATGAGAATGAAAGCAAAGTGCTTGAGAAAAGAAAGTAAGGATCATAGATGCAACATGTAAATAAACTAAGACCATTTTTTGAGAATATCTCTTTCGAAAGAGATGACAATACGATGATAGTAAACTTTGGTCCACAGCATCCATCAGCTCATGGTCAACTTAGACTTATCCTAGAGCTTCAAGGTGAAGAAGTAATAAAAGCAGTTCCAGATATTGGTTACTTACACCGTGGTATGGAAAAAATGGCTGAAAATATGATTTATAACGAATTCTTACCTACTACAGATAGAATGGATTATATCGCAGCTACTTCAAACAACTATGGATTTGCACTAGCTGTTGAGCAACTTCTTGGTATCGAAGCTCCAAGACGAGCTGAAGTAATAAGAACTATGTTAGTTGAGCTTAATAGAATCATTTCTCACCTTTTCTGGCTTGCAACTCATGCACTTGATGTTGGAGCTATGAGTGTATTTTTATACTGCTTTAGAGAAAGAGAATTTGCGATGGACTTGATGGAAGATTACTGTGGAGCAAGACTTACACACTCGGCAGTTAGAATAGGTGGTGTTCCACTTGACCTTCCAAAGGGTTGGATTGAAGATTTACAAAAATATATTGACAACCTTATCCCACAAGTTGCTATGTATGAAGGACTACTAACAGAAAATAGAATCTGGAAAATGAGACTTGAAAATGTTGGTGTTATTTCTGCTGAAATGGCAAAAAGTTGGGGCTGTAGTGGTGTTACACTAAGAGGAAGTGGTATTAAATGGGATTTAAGAAAAGAAATGCCTTATGGTCTTTATCCTGAGCTTGAGTTTGATGTACCAGTATCTTATGCTTGTGATAGCTATGGAAGATATCTATGCTATATGGAAGAGATGAGACAATCAGCTAAAATTTTAGCTCAACTTATCCCTATGTACAAAGAAACAACTACTCAGCTTATGGCGCATGCTCCTCAATATATATCAGCTCCAAAAGAGCAGTTAATGACACAAAACTACTCTTTGATGCAACACTTTGTGTTAGTAACTCAAGGTATGAGACCACCAGTTGGTGAAGTATATGTGGCAACAGAATCTCCAAAAGGGGAGTTAGGTTACTATATTTGTAGTGATGGAAGCCCATATCCATATAGAATTAAACTAAGAGCTCCTAGTTTTTGGCATACAGGTATTTTACAAGATTTACTTCCAAAACATCAATTAGCCGATGTTGTTACTATTATTGGAAGTTTAAATATCGTTTTTGGTGAAATAGATAGATAAGGTTAAGGAATAAATATGAAAAGATATGATTTAAGACCGTTAAAAGACAACTTCTATGACAGAATGTTTGATCTTATTAAAAACGATATAATTGAAGGTGAAAATGCTATATTTTTATTTGAAGTTGGTGATTTTTCACCAATTCAAAAAGTAGCAGATATGGTAAAAGAAAACAACTACACACTAATGAATTCACTAAAATTTAATGAAGTTGATTGGACTGTAGTTATCAAAAAAGCTACTCCTATAGTAGAAAAAGAAATTGAAGAAGTTCAAGAAGCTAGCGTTGAAGAGTAAAAGATGAATAACTTATATTTTTCATACTGGCAAGGTGAGGTTATAGATAACCGTGGCAAAAACGGTGATGAGTTAGCCACAACATCTTTTAAATTTCCTTTTGCATATGATGATACAACTCAAACAAAAGCTTATGTTGGTTGGGATGGTTTTGCAATATTTGATGAAAGTGTTGATGTAGTAAAACTTGCAATCAACTATGCCAAGCAATACCAAGAATACTCAGAAGCTTGTGGTAGATGTGCTCCTGGAAGATGGGGTGGAAGAATACTATATGATTTGTTTGACAAAATAGGCAGAGGTGAAGGAAATTTATCAGATATTACTCATCTAAAAGAGATATCATCAACTATGCAACAAACTAGTAAATGTGAAATAGGCAAAACAGTCCCTACTCCATTACTTGGGATGATGCAATACTTTGAAAAAGAATTTTTAGAGTGTATTAATAAAAAACAAAAATCACCTTGGTATGAGAGTGATAATGATAAATATATAGCTAATATTACAGCACCGTGTATGGATATGTGTCCAGCTCATGTTGATATTCCAGCTTATATCGAAGGTGTTAGAGATGGGTTATTTGATCAAGCATTAAGTAGCACAAGAAAAACTATGCCATTAGCTCATACTTGTGGAAGAGTTTGTCCTCATCCTTGTGAAAAAGCATGTCGTAGAGGCAATCTTGATGAGCCAATAGCTATTATGGAGCTAAAAAGAATAGGAGCTGACTACGAAACAGATCACGCCCTAGAATGGTTTCATCCAACAAAACCTAAAAAACCTCGAAATGACGGCAAAAAAGTGGCAATTATAGGTGCAGGACCTGCAGGACTTACTGTTGCATATTATCTTGGACTTGATGGTATTAAAGTTGATATTTTTGAA
>Ga0265294_10001025_pt1 | contig 38015 bp, 33 predicted proteins | sample MunlanPumphouse3_FD_192504 | JGI IMG/M metagenome (GOLD analysis project Ga0265294, IMG submission 192504) | Groundwater microbial communities from a municipal landfill in Southern Ontario, Canada - Pumphouse #3 | ecosystem: Environmental > Aquatic > Deep subsurface > Groundwater | place... | reverse complement strand
TAAAGTTACGTATTTTTGAAACATTTTCCAGACTCGTTCTGGGATTTCACATCATCAGGAAAAACACCTATATTTGTGCCCCGATAAGAAACATTTTTAGAGAGAAAAGCGGGTATGGCGTAATTGGTAGCCGCGCCAGACTTAGGATCTGGTGCCGAAAGGCGTGGGGGTTCGAGTCCCTTTACCCGCACTTCAAAAAAGTCTATTTTGCTGATTTAATGTAAATTAGACTTTTTTCTTTTTGATTTTTTGCGACAATTTGGTGACTTCTATGGCTTTCACCATAAAACATCTGATGTCACTATTTGTATTTTTTGTATCTTGTAAGCACGTAAACAATCATTACAATGAAAAAGATACTTTCAACCGTGGCGTTCGCGCTGCTTCTCGCTCTGCCGGCAGTTGCTCAGCAGTCGAACGTAAACCTTAGCTATAACCCGCAGAAGGATACCGAAGGGCTCATTCCTTTCAGCGCCAATCTTAATTCGCCTCAGGTAAACGATGACCACACAGTCATCTTCCGCCTCAGGGCTCCCAAGGCAGAGTCTGTGGCTCTTTCAGGTGCGATGACTACCATCATGGGCGTTCAGGGTCGTATTTCTTTCACAAAGGGCGAGGACGGAATCTGGACACTCAAGATAGGCCCGCTTCCCGTTGACATGTACCAGTACAACATAGTTGTCGACGGTGTCAGCATGGCTGATCCTAACAATACCTATGCTTCATTCACAGCGATGCCTCCTTACAGTGAACTTATCGTTCATGGTGACGGCCCTATGTGGTGGGATGCAAAGGAGGATGTTCCTCACGGAGCTGTTACCCGTCACATATACTTCAGCGCTGTGACCAAGGGTGAGCGCGAGATCTACGTCTACACTCCACCTCAGTACAATCCTAAAAAGAAGTACCCTGTCCTCTATCTCATGGGCGGCAGCGGCGAGCTCCCATCAAACTGGATGTATGACGGACGTGTAAACTTCATCATGGACAATCTCCTTGCAGAAGGAAAGGCTGAGCCTATGATCATCGCAATCGTGAACAATCAGGTCGTTCACCGCAACCATCCTCAGCATGCCGACCTTACATTCGACTTAATGGAGCGCGAGTATCGAGAAACTATCATTCCTTTCATAGACAGCCATTACAAGACTATCGCAAACCCTCACGGCCGTGCAATCTCAGGCCTTTCGATGGGTGGACGTCATACTATGTTCGTAGGTCTCAACTCTCTTGACCTCTTCGCTAATTTCGGTGTACTCAGTGCAGGCGATGTCACGGCAGAGAAGACTCTTGAGAAGTTCCTGAACGACCCTAAAGCTAACGACAAAATAGACTATCTTTTCGTAGGTCAGGGTGGTGCTGAAGAGGCCGGTCCATTCAACGCGCGTGTAAAGGGCTTCCGAGACGCCCTCGAGAATCACGGCATTGAATACGAATACTATTGCGGAGGCAAAGCCGGCCACGACTGGTCAACCTGGAGACACCTCCTCTACTACCGCTTCCTTCCTAACCTCTGGAAGAAGTAATGAGATTCGCCAAATGGAAAGTGGTGCTCAACTCACTTTTCGCTCAACAAGCTTTGCGCACCACATTGCATTTGGCATTTTGGATCTGGTGCCGAAAGGCGTGGGGTTCGAGTCGACAACGAGCCGAGCACAACAGGAAGAGCTCCCAAACCGGGTTTGGTGCGCAGCTTTTTTACCGTGATTTGTATGTGTAAGATATACAGCTTGTTTCATTTCAGATTGAACTGTTTTGCGCACCAGACCGGGTCTGGTATACCTATTTTTAGGTATTTCAGGAATCATAACGGCAAGGTATCTTTGCATCACAAAAACAATGGCATGGAACACCATCATAATCACAATCATAATCACAGCCATGCAATCGCTTCGGTCAACAAGGCTTTCATAGCAGGGATCCTTTTGAACGCAGCTTTTGTGGCAGCCGAATTCTCAGCCGGAATTATCTCGGGCTCTATGAGCCTGCTCTCGGATGCCGGACACAACCTGAGCGATATCGCGAGTCTTATTCTGGCCATGCTGGCTTTTCGTCTGGCTAAAGTTCCACCTACAGCAAAATACACGTACGGGTACAAAAAAAGTACAGTTTTGGTATCTCTGCTGAACGCCATAATCCTGCTGGTAGCCGTGGGGCTGATTATTGCGGAGAGTATTCATAAACTCCGCAATCCGCAACCGGTATCGGGCGGGCTCATCATCTGGGTGGCCGGTATAGGAGTGGTTATTAACGCCGTTACGGCATGGCTTTTTATTAAAGACAAAGAAAAAGACCTGAATATAAAGGGCGCATACCTGCACATGGCCGCCGATGCCCTTGTTTCTGCCGGAGTCGTGGTATCGGGAATCATTATTATGCTCACCGGCTGGTGGATTATTGACCCGCTTATCGGGCTGGTAGTGGCAGCCGTTATTATTTACTCCACCTGGGGACTACTCCGTAGCAGCCTGCGCCTCTCTCTTGACGGAGTCCCGTCCAACGTGGATTATAACGAGGTGACCCGTGCCATTATGTCTGAAAAAGACGTCAGGAGCGTTCATCATATGCATATCTGGGCCATCAGCACAACAGAAACGGCCATGACGGCTCATATTGTAATCTCTCAAGCGGGCCGCATGAGTGACGTAAAAGAACATCTCAAACACGTTCTCGGCTCGTTGGGCATTGGTCATGTAACGCTGGAATTTGAAACGGACGGAGAAAAATGTGGTGACAAAAACAACGGTTGTGCGGAATACTCAGAAATATGAAAGTCAATATATTAATTCCTTTTTTACTTTCCCTGTTTGCCGGTCTGGCCACTGTAGCAGGCTTTGCTATCACTTTTATAGCCAGACGTACCAATAAGAAACTGCTGGCCTATTCCCTGGGGTTATCGGCCGGAGTGATGATTTATGTATCTTTTGTTGAACTTTTTGCCGAGTCCAGGGAATTGTTGGCCACCAATCTGGGACAAACTCCCGGCCTGCTGTCTGCCGTTTTGTGTTTTTTCGGGGGGATTGCTATTATAGCCCTGATAGACAGAATTGTGCCTTCATTTGGGAACCCGCACGAAGCCCGTTCGCTAGAAAACAAGAATGCAGGGCCCACCCGAAGAAGCAAACTCATGAAAATGGGCGCCATGACGGCATTGGCCATTGGAATACACAACTTTCCTGAGGGAATAGCCACGTTTATGGCCGCTGTAGAGAACCAGAGCCTGGGAATAGCCATTGCCGGCGCCATTGCCATCCATAACATTCCGGAGGGTATTGCCGTTTCAGTTCCTATTTTTTATGCTACGGGAAACCGAAAAAAAGCATTTCTCTTTACCTTGCTTTCCGGTCTGGCGGAGCCGCTGGGCGCCCTGCTGGCCTTCCTTATCCTTATGCCCTTCCTTTCTCCGGTGGTAATGGGTTGTGTGTTCGGTATCGTATCGGGTATAATGGTTTATATTTCGCTTGATGAACTGTTGCCGGCAGCCCGTGAATGGGGCGAGCACCACATTGCCATGTACGGCCTGATTTCTGGGATGGCCATTATGGCGATGAGCCTTATATTATTCGGATAATTGTTTAATTTTACATTTAAGTAACCCACATCATGTACAGACTGGGTAAATACAGACGCACAGATAAAATGAGCGACCTGATATGCGACAATTATTCCATGTTGCTTGTCATGAGCCGGTTCGGAATCCCTGTAGGGTTCGGAGATTTGTCCATAGAGGAAGTGTGTTCCAAGAACCACGTCGATGTCAGAACGTTCCTGGCGGTCGTTAACCTGCTTATCAGCGGAGAAAAGGATGCCGGGGACTACGATCCCGGGGTGCTGTCCATACCATCGCTGATGGACTACCTGAAAAGCTCCCACAGCTATTTTCTTGATTTTAAATTTCCCTCTATCAGAAACAGCCTTCTTGATGTACTGGGCCCTGCAGACAAACAGATAACCGATGCCATCATAGGTTTCTTTGACGATTACGTAGATCAGGTCCGCAAACACATGGAATACGAAGAGATCACCGTTTTCCCTTATATAAACTCGCTGCTGGCGGGCAAAAAAGATCCCTCCTACCAGATAAAAGCTTTTTGTATCCAGCACGATCAGGTAGAGACAAGGCTTTCCGAATTAAAGAACATCATTATTAAATACTACCCTTCCGGAAATACCAATGAATGGAATGGCGTTTTGTTCGATCTTTTTTCCTGTTCAAGCGATTTGGCCTCGCACAACTACATAGAGGACAACCTTCTGGTACCGGTCATATCACAACTTGAACACAATCTGCGCAGAAAATGAACAGGAAGGTCCACATTGCACTGGCCGAATCTTCGGTAATTATTCGCAGCGGGCTGATCCAGGTGCTGAAACAGATTGGTGAATTGGATATATATATTTCCGAGATCCCCGATGTATCCCAGCTGGAATTTTTGCTTTGCCGGTACAAGTCCGATGTGCTGATCATTAACCCGGCCCTCACGGGCCACAACACGGTCCGTGAGATGAAGCAGACTGCGGAGTTCAGCCGAATCCGCTACGTGGCGCTGCTCAGCTCTCTGACTGAACCCACTGTACTTGAATCGTATGACGAGGTTGTTTCGGTTTATGACTCCGCCCAGGAGATCAAAATGAAGATCATAAAATTGTGCGATGCGGAAAAAACGACTGAGAACCGGCAGGAACTCAGTGCCCGTGAAAAAGAGATCATTGTGGAAGTCGTTAAGGGGCTGATTAACAAACAAATTGCCGAAAAACTCTGTCTGTCTGTACATACGGTCATAACCCACCGGCGCAATATTGCCAACAAACTACAGATCCATTCGCCCGCCGGGCTTACGGTTTACGCTATTCTTAATAAACTGGTCAGCCTTGAAGATATCCAGAACTGAAGTATCCGGTCATGTTTCTTCAATTTCTATCCACTGCATCATTTTATCATCCAGTGCAGTCATCACTTCGCCTATGCGTACCGAGGCTTTTGTGAGTTCGCCGGCCGGAAGGGTGCAGGCAGACAACTGTTCTTCCAGCGTTTTCTTCTCCAGTTCCAGCGCTTCTATATCTTTTTCCAGCTCTTCTTTGCGTTTTTGCTCTTTATAGGTAAGTTTTGCTGGCTTAACAGTATTCTCCGGGACCTGCCTAGTCTTAATTCTCTGTGATTTAGGCTCAGGGTCCGTAAGTGATTTCATGTACTCGCGATACTCGCTGCATTTTCCGGTATAATCCTTTATTACGCCATCCCCGGTGAATACGAAAAGATGATCCACCAGTTTGTCCATAAAATAACGGTCATGCGAAACAATAAGCAGGCAGCCGGCAAAATCCTGCAGGTAATCCTCCAACACATTCAGTGTCATAATATCCAGATCGTTCGTTGGTTCGTCCAAAATAAGAAAATTTGGGTTCCTCATGAGGATCGTAAGCAGGTAAAGCCTGCGCTTTTCTCCCCCGCTCAGACGTTCCACCTTTACGTAATGCATGGATGGCGGGAAAAGGAAATAATTCAGGAAGGTATTCACCGGAACCTGTTTCCCGTCGGCAAGGGTCACCACCTCGGCAATATCGTGTACAATATCAAAAACCGTATCCTGCGGATTAAAACTCATTCCTTCCTGCCTGTAGTAACCAAAACGTACGGTTTCCCCCTGCTCAATTTCGCCGCTGACGGGAGCCAGCTCTCCGATGATAAGATTCAGGAACGTACTCTTTCCCACCCCGTTCTCACCTACTATTCCCACTTTCTCGTACCTGGAAAAATGGTAAGTAAAATCCCTGAGCATACAGCGTTCTCCGTAATTATAAGAAAGGTTCCGGCAATTTATGATTTTGGTCCCCAGACGGGATGCTTTTACATTAATGTTTACCTTTTTTTCATCAAAAGATACCTGGGTCCGTTCCTTTAATTCATGAAATGCATCGATACGGTACCTGGCCTTTCCGGTACGTGCACACGGCGTGCTGCGGATCCATTCCAATTCCCTCCGGAAAAGATTCCGGGCCTTATCGGCACCGGCCATCATATTGGCAACCCTCTCTTCCCTTTTTTCCAGAAATGCCTGGTAATTTCCTTTATACACATAGAGGTCGCCCCTGTCCAGCTCATATATGGTATTGCAAACCCGATCGAGAAAATAGCGGTCGTGCGTGACCATAAAAAGAGTAGATCGCGATTTTTTCAGATAATCTTCCAGAAACTCAATGATTTCCATATCCAAATGGTTGGTGGGTTCGTCCAGGATAAGAAAATCGGCGTCCTGCAACAGCAACCCCGCAATAGCCGCTCTTTTTACCTCACCTCCCGATAAATGACCTATCTTCTGCTCCGGATCGTTTAATTTGAGCGAAGTAAGCATTTTCTTTATGCGTTGTTCAATGTTCCAACCGTCCAGACGTTCCATTTCCAAAACGGCTTTCCCGAGCCGTTTTTTGTCACCCGATCCCGATGCGGCCCTGTACTCGGTAAGAGCTTCAAATACAGGCCGGTTACGGGTAATAAGCTCTTCCATAAGCGTTTTTTCGGGATCAAAAACAGGGTCCTGTTCCAGAAAAGCAATGGATATATCTTTGAGAAACAGCACGGATCCCCCGCTATCCGGAGCATCTTTCCCCGCAAGGATATTCAGAAGCGTTGTTTTTCCGCTCCCATTGGGTGCAATGAGAGCAATTTTGTCTCCTTCGTTAATATTGAAACTGATCTGATTGAACAGTATATGATCTCCGTAGGACTTGGAGATATTTCCTACCTGTAAATAACTTGCCATCTTAATCCGGTCTATCGCTCGAACAAAAGTAATTATTATTATCTTTATATGATTAACAGTTTTGCTATGAAATCGAAATTGACTATCCGTAATAACATTTTCCGCGGCCTCGCCGGGATCATTATTGGGCTTTTTCTTTTAGTTAATCCTGAGGAAGGGCTTAATACCATTGTAAGGGTACTTGCCTTCATTATCCTCGTGGGAGGTCTTTTCTCTGTATATACCGGACTGCGCCCGCACGATACCGGAACCAAACGCCTTTTATTGATGTCCGGGTCCATACTCATTATCCTTGGCATACTTATGCTGGTACTCCCTTCCGTTTTTTCCGCCATGGGCATGGTCCTTATTGCCTTATTGCTAATTCTTACCACAACGCTGCAAATTGCCGGAGTTTTCCAATTCAGGAAAGTATACGGCAACACACTTCCCTGGTATAGTTATGCCAGTCCCCTGCTGGTTCTTATTCTGGCCATTGTAATTATTCTGAATCCTTTCAGGTCGGCTGTCACGCTAACCCTTTTTACCGGGATTTTTTGTCTGGTTTACGCGGTTACCGAGACTGTCCAGGCTGTTGTTGAATACCGGATCATTAAGAAATCAGAACAAAATCTGTGATAATAGTTGTTGCCATGAACGCTTTCAAGGGAAGTCTCACTTCTCTTGAGGCCGGTATGGCAGTACGCAGGGGAATTGAAGAGGCGCTGCCCCGGGTCCACCGGGTAGAAGTATACCCGGTAGCCGACGGCGGAGACGGCACCGTAGCGGCCCTGACAAACGAAAACACAGGCGGCATCCTGCATCGGGCAGAGGTTCCGGGGCCGTTACTAGAACCGGTGCTTGCATCATACGGCACCTTGGGCCATACCGCTATCATAGAGACGGCCGCGGCGGCAGGTCTTTTTCTGATCCCCGAGAAGGACCGTAATCCAATGAACACGAACACATTCGGTGTTGGTAGTCTCATCCGTCATGCCCTTTCCGAAGGATACCGCCGGTTTATTATCGGGCTCGGAGGAAGCGCCACCACAGATGCCGGACTTGGCATGCTTACCGCTCTTGGGTACATCTTTTCCGACAAGGATGGTAATCCGGCAGGCATTACCGGGAAAGACCTGATAAAAGTGAACTCGGTTATTACCCATCATGTGGAACCTCTTCTTTCCGAATGTACGTTCCGAGTGGCATGCGATGTGAATAACCCGTTGTACGGTCCCCGGGGTGCCGCCTGTGTCTACGGACCTCAAAAAGGAGCCTCTGAAGAGGAAGTTCTCTTTTTGGACCGGGGACTCCGCCATTTTGCGCGTATTGCCTCGGCTTCCGGCTGCTTCACAAATAAAGCCGATACGGCACATATTCCCGGAGCGGGAGCAGCGGGAGGTTTGGGATACGCTTTCCTGCACTTCCTGAATGCGAGCCTCCAATCCGGCGTGGACCTGATCATGGAGTCCCTGAACCTGGAAGAGGCAATCAGCCGGGCCAGTCTTGTCATAACGGGAGAAGGAAAAATTGATTTCCAAACGTTTATGGGAAAGGCTCCTGCGGGAATTGCACGTCTGGCAAAAAAACATCATAAGAAAATTATCGCTTTTTGCGGAACCTCCGATTTTACTCCGGCTGATCAGGTGACAGCCTGCTTTGACGATTGTTGCGTGGTCACTCCGCCGGGCATGGCAACCAGTACCGCCATGCAACACGGAGCACTGTTATTGCAGGATGCCGTGAGAAATTATTTTTCGCTTTCCAACAACCTGGACAGGTGACAGACTTTAACCTCGGTACGGGTATCCCGCCTGTAATGCAATCCGTTACCCAGACAATACCTGAAATCTTCACAATTCTGGCACCGTGAGACTTTAAGCCAGTCTCTGTTACGGAACAATATGAATTTGTTTTGCCAGACCTCATAGAATCCCGATTCGTAAATATTTCCCTGCACAGTTCTTTTATCCATATTCAGGCAGCCGGTAATACCCCCGTCGTTATAGACGGCTCCAATATTAATCCCCGATCGGCAAAAGAACGGAGCGTTTCTTACCTTGCCCTCGTATGAGCCAACATATCCCTCACAACCGAATTGAATATCGGGGATTTTTCCTGCGGTCCTTCTCTTTGAAGCAATGAAGTCCAACAATTTTCTAAAACTTACACCGTCCAGACTGTCTGCCGTAAATATTCTCCAGGATTTAACTCCCAAACCCGAAAGCCAGCGGTACAAAGTTTCCATTTGATGTATGTTCTGTCCGGTTACAAGCGTCAGCACGGTCACCGAAATCCTGCCATCGGCCAATGCCAGGGATATACACCGGGAAGCATAACGAAAATTCGGAATATTATTTCTTGCCCTGTCGTGTGCCGCCTCCATACCGTCAATATGTACGTACAAATAGCCGAGACCGGCAGCCGACAATCTGTCCTGAATTATTTGCGAATACAAGGTCCCGTTGGTGACCATACCCCAGGAAATACCTCTTTTTGATATTTCAGACCCTATGTCTGGCAGATCGGGTCTGAGTAGCGGTTCACCACCCGCAATGATTACACGCAGTTTGCGTCGGTGCATTTTGGGAATGGTATCGATAGCTTCCAGAAAGTGGGCAGCGGGCATATCCAGACGATGCTTCTCCTTTCTGCAATAAACTGTGTTACAGGCACAATCCAGGTTACAACGGTTGGTACATTCCCATAACAGATACCTGAGTCTGTGACGTTTGACAATCCTGCTTCTTGAAGCTAAGAATAAAAATCTGCGAAAAAAGTACAGTGGCGCTGGGGAACGGTTCATGATTGGCTTAGATCTGACAGCCGACGGGCTGTGCAAATATAGGCAAAATCAAGATGCGACAATGCTTTCAAACATATTTATTCATTTCTCAGACAATTCACCGGATTTTCATTGGCAGCGCGCCAATTCTGGAAGGTAACCGTCAGCAGGGTAATAAGGCTCACACACAGGAATGCGCAGACAAATACCCACCAGAACATTGGAGTTTTATATGCAAAACCAGCCAACCACCTGCTAATCAGATAATAAGAAAGAGGCATGGCAAGAATGCAACAGATAATTAAAAGCTTAATATACGTCCGGTTAAATAACACAAGAATATCCCGTATACTTGCCCCGAATACCCTCCTGACTCCAATTTCCTTCCGTTTGTGTCCGCTTTCGAACACAACCAGGCCAAAGACCCCCACTACCGAGATGAGAATGGCAATAATGCTGAAAAGAGTGATGAGCGAGGACAGGTTTCTTTCTTTAACATAAGCAGCCTGGATATATTCATCAAAATACCTTACGTCCTGCTTGTATGAATCAAATTTCTCCTGTGCTTCATGTACATGTCTGATGGCTTTCTCTACATCCGTCCCGGCAGCTATGCGGATGTAAGCGTTAGGTTGCGTAAAACCCCAATTATTGGTTCCCCAGACATAGAAACACATAGGTTCCACCAGATTACGAAATGTAGAAAACTTAATATCGGGCATAAAACCAATAATTTCTCCTTCCTGGCCTAAAGTAGCGCCTAATTCCAGACCATACATCTCTTTGGCCGTCTGATTGAAAATAAAAGCACCCCTTTCCTTCAACGGATCGGCCTCGGTAAAGTCTCTGCCTTCAAGCACTTCAATACCAATAGTTTTCAAAAAACCAGGCCGGACAGGTAAACATTTGAAGCTGATATCAGTCCCATTAAATTCGCGACCCCATCCCATGTAATCGTCAAAAATGGACAATTCTACATCAGAAAATCCCACTTCCTCAATACCGCCAAAAGACTTCAGTTCATTTACAAAAGTCTCCCTGGCATTCAGTATCTTAGAACTGCAAGTAGTCACTATCAACCGGTCTTTGTCGTACCCGAACTGTGAGCGCATCATATAGCGGTTCTGCAGGTATATGAATGAAGCCCCGATAACAAGCGCTATAGAAGCAATAAATTGAAAACCAAGCAATACACTTCTCATTCTTTTTCCTTTGGGAGAAAGTCCGAAAGAACCTTTAAGCACTATGGCCGGATTGAACGATGTAATATAAAAGGCAGGATACAGGCCGGCCAGGATTCCGGAAAAGACACTCAGCCCTCCGGTAAATAACACCAGATTGATATTTTCCCGAATTGAAATGCCGGAAGAAATGAATCTTTCCAGAAAAGTGCCTTTACTTAAAAAAACAATCATAAGGGCCACGGCAAAAGACAACAACGACATACCTACTGCTTCTGCAATAAGAGCAGCACGAAGGGACCTGTTTGAACTGCCCAGTACTTTTTGCGTATTTATACTTTTTATACGCATGGGTGTAAGAGCCGTGCTGAAATTGGTAAAATTAATACCTGCAATAAGAATGATCACAAAAGCAATGGCAATCAGCAGCCATGTAGTGCCTTTTGAGCCATGTTCTCCTGTATCGTAAGTAACATCATTTGTATAATACAGGTCCGATAGCGGCGTAAATCGGGCCGCTCCGCGGCTGAGCGCTTCTAACATGGCCTCTCTGGACGAAAAGCCCATACTTTCATGATCTAAATAATCAGTGAAATGGTCCAGCATTATTCCGGCCGAAGAAGGATCGTCAAGGAGATAGTAAATATGATAATTCCAATTACCCCAATTATGAGTATTCTCATCGTCAGGTATCTTATAATATATGGAATTAGTCAATGCATCGTTTTTGGGAAAATCGCGATAGACGCCGCCTACCGTATAGTTTCCGCCTTCAAAAAAGAGTTGTTCCCCAACGGGCGATGTCATAGAAAAATGTGCTTTTGCCAGGGACTCAGGAATAAGGATTTTCCCGGGATCGAGAATGGACTGTGCAGTTCCGTCGAGTATTTCAAAATCGAATACTTCCGGAAATTCAACAGAGACTCTTACTGCATGAAAATAAAACTCAGATTCACCTTTGTCATTTTTTACGGTATAACGGCGCTTGCCGTCCCAGGGATTAGACAACCCGAACTTCAACACATGCGGAGAATTTTTTGCAATGCTCTCTGCCATAGGTCTGTTAATAACAGCCTGGAACGTTTTTCCGTCCTGAGCAATCTCAAGTCTCATAATCCGGTCCCTGTTACTGTGCGACGCATTGTAGTTCATTTCGTATCCTACCTGCATCATGATAAACATGAAAGCGGCAAAAGCCACGCTCAACCCTAAAAGATTCAATATTGCCGCCATTTTGAACCGGCGGAGTACGCTGAGAAAATTCCTTATTATTGTTTTCATACGTTAGTAAAATCGACTTGTGTCACTTAGCAGTATATTCGACGGGATCTGCAACGGCAGCCCGCTGGCTTACTCCGTATACCGTCACAAAAGCAATGGCGGTTGCCAGCAATCCGGCCAGGATAAATATCCACGGCCCCAGTGTGATGCGTAAAGGATAATCGGACAACCATCTGCTCATGGCATACCAAATAACGGTAACAGATATAATAAAAGCAATCAAAACCATCCTAAGGAAACTGACTACCAAGCGTGTTACCATCTCTTTAACCGTAGAGCCAAACACCTTTCTCATGGCAATTTCAAGAGCCCTCTGGCGAACAAAATAGGTAGCCATGGCAAGCAGTCCCAAAACCGACAATACAATGGCAATAATAGTAAAAAAGATGAGAATGGTAGACGTCTTTTCCTGTTGCTCATAGGCCTTCTGGATCTGATCATCCATAAATTCACCCGAAAAAACACCTCCCCCGTTGATCTTGAGAAAAACATCCCCGACCTGCTTCATCACCAGGGACGGATCTCCGTTTACTTTAATCAGAAAAGACCAGGGAACAGATTCGCCAAAATTATTGTAGACCACGATGGCCGGTCCAATTTTCTCAGTTACCTTGCCGTATTGGAAATCTTTCAGGATTCCGGCAATCAGAAGATCCGTTCCTCGTAAAGAAACATGCGTTGCCTCTTGTTCCAGGCCCATTTCCCGCATGGCCGATTCGTTAAACCAGAAACCCTGTCCGGCAGTATGGTTGTCACGTATAACTTCAAAACCCATCATGTCAAAATAGGTTGAATCTCCCTGAAAGATCTGGAAGCTTATATTCCTGTCTTCATACTGTACGGTATTGTTATTGCCTCTGTTCAGCGGGTAACCCATGCAGAAAGCAACTTTCTCCACACCGGGGAGCGATATCAGTTCATTTCTGAATGTTTCTGATAATGTCCTGTCGAAGTCCATATTATCAATCACAATAATATTCTCTGTATTATAACCCAGCCGGGCTTTTATCATATAACGCACCTGTGCTGTCATAGTAATGGAACAGGCTATCAGGACAATGGTTATCACGTTTTGAAGGGTAATGAAAACTTTTCCGAAAAACATTTTGGACTTACGTTTGAAAGACCCCCTTACCACTTCAATAGGTTCATAACCGGAAATGATGCGCGCCGGAATAACGCCCGCAACTGTTCCCAAAACAAGTATCCCCAGTATACTGCCGAGAATCTCCGCCGGCGTTACGTCATGCAGCACGGAAAGTTCTTTTCCGAGCAGCCGTCCGGCATAGCCGTCTGCTCCCAGGGCCATGACAAGTCCTAAAATATAGGCTATTGTACAAACGATAAGTGATTCAAATATAAGCTTACCAAAAAGAGCCCTGCGAGAAGATCCCAGCAGGCGCCGTGTAGACATTTCCCTTGCCCGGAATCCGGCCTGGGCTACGGTCAGATTTATGTAGTTTATAAGAGCAAAAAGTAAAATCAGAACTCCAACTGATATAAGAATTATTACCAAAGTGGAATCACCCTGATAAAATCCGTTAATAGGAACATCAGAAAAATAAACATTCCTAAGGGGAGTCAGCAACACCTGTTGCCAAACCTCACGTTCGTATATCCAGTAAAACGTCTTAAAGTACTCCTTCATTTCGGGGATCCTGGCCGTTATATCGGTATGTTCTCGTGCCAAAATAAACATTACAGCTGTCCCCGCATTACCCAGGTTGTTATCTATAATTGAAGGGTTATAGTGTGTCATCTGTTCCATTCTCAGAATTATATCGTAATTCATAAAAATGGAATTGGTGATATCCTCCAGCACTCCGGCCACAGTAACAACAAAACCATCCAGTTCAATAGTCTTTCCAACAGCATCTTCGGGCCCGAAAACTCTGTTAGCGAAACTTTTACTGATGATCACATTATCCAGAGAACGCAATGCTGTGTTTCTGTCGCCCGAGATGAGCCGAAAATCAAAAAAATCAAAAAAAGTAGAATCGGCAAAGCCCAGCGAAACAGATGTTTTCTCGCCCAGAACCCTGGCCGGGTAACCGGCTCCGAATCCTGTGTACACACAGATCTTTTCAATCTCGGGATACCGATCGGCCAGTTTGTCTGCCAGTTTTGCTGCACACCCGTAAGCTGCCTCACTCCCCAGAACATATATTCTGTCTGCCTTGGTATGATATGAATCGGTAGATAATTCACCTGCGGTATATTCGGCAATAAGAATAACAAACACCAGGGAAACGGAGAGCCCCAGAAGGCAAATTAAAGAATAGGCCTTGTTCCGGCTCCAATAAATTAACGTAGATCTGATACCTGACATAAAACATACTAATAGCTGCCAATTATAAAACCACTAACGTGCCAAAACAAATAAGGCGCTATTAAATAACGCCTTACATACTTTTATAAATTCCGGATTTGTCTAAAAATTTGACATGAGTGTAAAAATGTTATACAGACTACCTGACGATCAGTCTCCGACCAATACGTAAGGTGGTCGAAGAAGAAATTCCGTTCAGCTGGCATATCTTTTTTATGGTGGTTCCATATTTCATGGCCAGAGCACCCAGTGTGTCTCCGGAACGGATAGTGTGCAACATTCTTTGTGATGCGGCAACAGACTCTGAGTCGTCCTGTCCATAATGCGAGTAAATGCTAAAGTAATGCTTCTTTAAAACAAAGACGGAATCGCGCAAAGTACCCGTTTCAAAATCGATAAGGCGTTCCGGATCAAATGCCTTTCCCATATACCTGGTCTCGAAATGCAGGTGAGGTCCGGTACTTCGGCCAGTGCTTCCTCCCAGGCCAATCACCTCGCCTGCCTTAACAAGTTCACCTGTATTCACCAGGTGTTTTGACAGATGGCCGTAATAAGTTTCCAGGCCGTTGGCATGCCGTATTACAAGCATATTCCCGTATCCTCCTGAATTTCTGGAAAATTCAACAATACGCACTACTCCGTCAAAAGCTGCCCGTACAGAATCACCCCTGGTAAGAGGGAGGTCGGTTCCCTTATGCTCCCTTGTCCTGCGGTAAGCAAAACGCGAACGTACTTTTCCAATAAGTGGACAACAATAGCCGTGCAACGAATCGGCAAGACACAAATCAATTTCATCGGGCAGGTCAGAAAGCGGTATATCTTTAAAGGCATGGATACTCTCCGTATTCCACCCTTCATAAAAATCATCATCGTCTATGACCGGTCGCCCCAGGTCCCAGTATTCCCAGGTAAAATCGCGGAAGAGAATGATTTTAGTGAATTTATCTTCTGTGTCGAGGGTGTCTACCGGAATGCGCATTTCCAATCCGCGAACCGGGCCGGACGGGCCACCTTTTGTGGCCTCCGGATCTGCCTCTTGAGCATAAGAAAAACAAGTGGCTGATAGACAGGCAGCAAGTAAAAAAATATTTTTCAAAACGTATAGGAAATTTGATGTTGTCTGGAACAAATATAAGGATTTTCGCGTGCAAAACTTTTCATTTATATTTGTAATAATGAAAAAATATTGGATACCCCTTCTTTTACTGCTGTTTATTGCAGCTGATATTTTTCTGGGATCCGTTAAGCTTCCGTTTCACCAGATCTGGTCTTCTGTATGGGGCGGAGAGGCTCCCGATTATGTAAACAAGATCGTATGGAATTTCAGATTCCCTAAAATGATCACGGCATTGCTCTCCGGCATGGCCCTGGCTGTCTGCGGAGTCCAGATGCAGACTCTTTTCCGGAATCCCCTGGCAGATCCATACATCCTGGGCATAAGTTCCGGAGCCGGACTGGGAGTGGCTCTTTTTACCATGGGCTTCTCTGCCTTTGGTCTCAATAGTCTGATACCCGATGCGGTTGCCGATCTGGGAATGGCATCGGCTGCATGGATAGGTGCCCTGGCCATGACCTTTATTATTATGGCCGCGTCCCAGCGCCTGAAAAGCAATATGTCGCTGCTGATCCTGGGTATAATGGCCGGCTCCGCAGGATCTGCCCTGATTGGTCTTCTGCAGTACCTGTCAAACGCTCCTGCGCTCAAAATGTATGTATTGTGGACAATGGGCAGTTTTGGCAATGTCACCGGCAGCAGGCTTCTCATCATGGCCTTACTTTGCCTTGTCGGGTTCACTATCTCTTTTTACAACATTAAAGATCTGAATGTTTTGCTGATGGGAGAACAGTACGCGCACAGCCTGGGCATCCGGCTGAATCGCGTCAGGAACCGTATTTTCATTGCCACCGCGCTCCTGGCCGGAAGTGTTACGGCCTTCTGCGGACCTATCGGCTTTATTGGTATTGCCGTTCCTCACCTGGCCAGAATGATCTTCCGCAACGCCAACCACAGGGTTCTGATCCCGGCCTCGGGACTTATTGGCGCTTTGCTTATGCTGTCTGCAGATATCCTTTCTCAGATGCCAGGCTCGCAAAATACTCTGCCCGTCAATACCGTAGCAGCTCTTTTGGGTATACCTGTTATCATCTATGTTATTTTTCAAAATAAAGCGATACAGGAATGAGCAAATACCTTGACATTAAAGATCTCTCCATCGGGTACCGCAAACAGGGACCAGTCTTTTCAGGTATAAGCGTTCGGGCTGTTTCGGGATCGTTGATAGGGCTACTGGGGCCTAACGGAATAGGAAAATCCACACTGCTCCGCACCATGGCCGGCCTGCAGTCCGCACTCAGCGGATCTGTTCAATGGAGCGAAACACTCCCGGGCGAATTGAGAATCAGCGCTTTTGTTCCATCCCAATCACCCCGTGCCGCCCATTTTTCGGTTGAAGATACCGTCGGTACGGGACGTTATCGCTATACAAACTGGCTGGGAATTGAAAATGAAGAAGGGAAACAGACAGTTGCCCGTGCCATGGAACGTACCGGAATATCGCATTTAGCGGGACGTTACAGCGCGGACTTGTCCGACGGGGAATTCCAGCGCGTTGCCATAGCGAGGGCACTGGTGCAGGACACCCCCCTGATTATTCTCGATGAACCCACGGCTTTTCTGGATATTGCCAACAAACGCTCCACAGGCAGATTGCTACGTCTACTTGCCGGTGAAGAAGACAAATGCATTATCTTCTCCACCCACGATCTTACCCTTGCTATGGAATACTGCCATCAGCTCTGGATCATGACGCGCTCCGGCGAATTCCGTACGGGTACCCCTTCGGCCCTTGCCGATAATGGAGCGCTAGAAATATTATACTACGAATAAATATGAAAACAGGCATTTTAGATCTGATCACCAAAAACCGCTCCTACAGGAGATTTTATCAGGACATTGAAATTCCTTACGAAACATTGGAATCTATGATAGAAGCTGCCAGGCTCAGTCCTTCGGGAGCCAACCGCCAGCCGTTAAAATACATTATTTGCCAGGACGGAAAGGGCAAAACGGGCCGCGAGATATTCGACTGCCTTGTATGGGCCGGTTACCTGAAAGACTGGGACGGTCCCGTGGAAGGCGAGAGACCGGCCGCCTATATCATTATGCTGCACGACAAGAATATCCATACAACTATTTACTGCGATCAGGGAATTGCCTTGCAAAGTATTATGCTACAAGCAGTTTCTCTGGGCTATGGAGGCTGCATATTTGCTTCGATAAACAGGCCGAGGCTCTCTAAATTCCTGGATCTTCCCGAAACTCTGGAGATCCTTCACGTAGTAGCGCTTGGGCAGCCTAAAGAAACAGTAGTCATTGACAAAACAAACCCCGACCTCACGGCCGGGGAAAACATCAAATATTGGAGAGACGCGGATGGTGTACATCATGTACCCAAACGCTCATTGTCTGAGCTGATTATTAAGAAATAGCTATTTCTTTGTTTCCATCAGCTTGCGAATAGCGTTTGCAAGCCTGCGAACGCCTTCTTCGGCACGTTCTTCATTCATATAGGAGAAATTAATGCGGAGGGTGTTTTTGCCCGACCCGTCGCAATGGAAAGCTTCACCAATTACAAAAGCCACATCTTCCTTTACGGCGAGTTTGAAAAGATCGGTAGCATTATATCCCTGTGGCAATGTGACAAACAGGAACAGGCCTCCGTCGGGGTTCGTCCAGGTAACGCCTTCCGGCATATATTTCTCGAATGCGGCTATCATACTGTTCCTCTTGGCACAATAATTTACCTTTATTCGCTCTATATTTTTATCGAAATAGCCTTTCTTAATGAATTTCGCGGCAATGAACTGATTGAACACGGGAGCACACAGGTCTACAGATTGTTTTACAATCTCGAGCCTGTCAATTATGGGTTTGGGAGCCATGATCCACCCCAGTCTGAACCCGGGCACAAAAGTTTTGGAAAAAGTACCCAGTAACATCGTCCGACCCTCTTTATCCAGCGAATAGATCATAGGCATGGATTCCCCGTCAAATCGAATCTCCCGGTAAGGACTGTCCTCAACAATCAGCAGATTGAATTTCTTAGCTACTTCAATTACATTCATGCGCTGTGCAATATCCATTGTAACACCCGAAGGGTTCTGGAAGTCGGGAATAGCATAAATGAACTTGGGTTTTTTCCCGGCCGCTGCAAGTGCTCCTACAACGGAACGCAGTTCCTCGTCCCTGGGAACTCCCACAGGATTGGCCTGATGTGCATAAAATGCCTGAAGCGCCCCAAGATAGGAAGGCAGTCCGCAAACAATGGTATCACCCGGGTTAATGAATAAAGCGGTGATCATATCAATTGCCTGCTGGGACGAAGTTGTTATGATAAAATTTTCATAGGTAACGTCCATTCCCTGTTCCCTGTAACGCTCTGCAAGTATTTCACGTAATTGCTTCAGTCCGAGCGTTTCACCGTACTGTAATGCCTGTATGGCATTTTCATCTAAAACTTCCTGAACTACTTCTTTCAGTTCATCTACGGGAAAAGCGGTGATATCGGGAAATCCTCCGCCAAAAGAAATGATTTCCGGACGGGTAGCCATTTTGAGAAGGTCCCTGATTGCGGAACGTCTCATATTTTTGGCATTATCTGAAACAATGGAACTTAAATAATCTTCTAGCATAGCGTTTTGGTTTTTACGGGGCAAAACTAACGAAGTAAAATTAAAATTGCAAAAATTATTATAATTATGTAGTAAAAATCTTTATTCTTATTTAAATTATAAGCATAACAAAGCTCACACAGAATTGTATTATATTTGTAGGATTAAATGAATTATATGGCAAATTTAAGAATAACAAAGGAATTCCGGTTCGAAGGAGCTCACGCGTTGCTGGATTATGACGGAAAATGCCGTCATATACACGGACATTCCTACAGACTGATGATCACTGTGGAAGGAGTGCCATCTTTGCGGGAAGGAGACCCCAAAATAGGAATGATAATGGATTTTGGAGATCTGAAAGACGTAGTGGAAACCCATATAGTTAAACATTTTGATCATGCGCTGCTACTAAGACGTAACGCACCCCTTGCGGAGGAAATATCGGGAGCTTACCAAAATGTATTGCTCCTTGATTTTCAGCCAACCTGCGAACAACTGACACTTCACTTTGCCGACATTTTAAAGAAAATCATCACTTTACCCAACAGTCTCTATAGTGTCCGTTTATACGAAACTCCCACATCCTGGTGCGAATGGACAAAGTGAAGCGGATATTTATGATAGACGGGCATGCCCTGGTATTCCGGGGGTATTTTGCCTTTATAAACAGGCCCATGGTCAATTCAAAGGGAGTCAACACTTCTGCCATATACGGTTTTTGCAAGTCTCTTTTTGAGTTAATACTTAAAGAACGTCCCACACATCTTTTTGTAGCCTTTGATCCGGGTGGAAAAATTTTCCGTCACGAACTATACCCGCTGTATAAGGCCAACAGGCCCGAAACGCCTCCCGTAATAAAAGAATCGATCCCTGTCATCAAACACATGCTGGAAGCCTGCCGGATTCCTATTGTTATAAAAGAACAGGTAGAAGCGGATGACGTGATAGGCACACTGTCAAAAAGGGCAGAGCAGGAAGGTTTTGAAGTGTTTATGGTTACCCCCGACAAAGATTACGGACAACTTGTCTCTCCCAACATTAAAATATACAAGCCCAACGGACAGGGAGAAGGATGGGAGATCCTGGGTGTTAAACAGATATGCGACAAATACGGCATTCACACTCCGGAGCAGGTTATTGATATCCTGGCCATCTGGGGCGATGCATCGGACAACGTCCCAGGAGTTAAAGGAATTGGCGAGGTGGGAGCACGAAAGCTAATCGGTCAGTACGGTTCGGTTGAGAACATACTGGAACATTTACCCGATCTCTCGCCCAAATTGAGGGAACGCTTTACCGAATCCAAAGACATGCTGTTGCTCTCCAAAGACCTGGTTACCATCCGCACGCACCTGGATCTCGAATGGAACGAAGAGTCATACAAAGTAAGCGCCCCGGGACTCAATCCCCTGAAAGAACTTTTCAGGGAATATGAATTCAACTCCCTTATGAGGCTGCTTCCCCGCATGGAAGAACTTTTCTGCTGTCCTGGAGAAGCCGGAGAAATGAATCCGGCTCCGCTCCGATCCGATATTCTGAATCAGCGGCCCGAGGTACCCCGGCAGATAAGCGATGTGGTGGAACAAGCCAGAACGGCCGGAAGGTTCTCCATGGCGGGAACACCGGAACAGCTGATTATCTGCACCGGCTCTAAACTATATATTACCCGTGCGCAAAACATCAAACCGCTTCTTGAAAATCCGGCCGTTGCCAAATGCGGATTCGGGCTCAAGGATCTATTTTTGCAACTCAGGCAGGAAAACATCATTCCGGCCGGTGTCCTGTGGGATCCTGCACTCATGCATTATCTGCTGAATCCCGAACAAAGTCACAGGCCCGAAGACTTGTCTGTCCTTTATCTCGACTATTCCCCAGCTCATGTGGAAATAAAGGAAAAATCGTTATTCGACGACCAGAGTATTACAGACGACAACCATATTAGATCCCTGAGCGAAGAAACCCGGATTGCCTGGCTTCTTAAGGAACCGCTTGCCCGGTTGCTGAAGCAGGAGAATATGGAGGACCTGTACCTGAAGATTGAAATGCCTCTTATTGAAGTGCTGGCTCATATGGAATACGAGGGGATCCGTGTAGATACGGGTATGCTCCTTTCTTATGGCGACCGGCTGAGACAGGAAGCCGTACAGATAGAATCTCAGATAAGGGAATACGCTCAGGACCCTGCACTGAACGTTTCTTCGCCCAAACAACTGGGTATTGTATTGTTTGAGAAATTACAGATTGACGACAGAGTAAAAAAAGGCAAAAAACAGTATTCCACAGACGAAGAAACATTGAACGCACTGAGTGATCGCCACCCTATAGTGCCGCTTATTCTGGAATACCGATCGCTAAAAAAACTGCTTTCATCTTATATAGAAAGTATCCCGCTGCTAATAGACCAACGCACCGGACGAATTCATACCACATTCAACCAGACAGTGACCGCAACCGGCCGCTTGAGTTCTCAAAAACCTAACCTTCAGAATATTCCCATACGCGAAGAAAGGGGAAGAGAGCTGAGAAAAGCCTTCGTCCCCCGGGATAAAGACCACCTGCTGCTTTCGGCAGATTATTCACAGATCGAGCTCAGGATAATGGCCCATATGAGCGGCGACGACGACTTTATTGCTGCCTTCAACCAGGGGATGGACATTCATTCAGCCACCGCCGCCAAAATTTTCCACTGTACGGTTGAAGAGGTTACTCCCGAACAAAGAAGCCGCGCCAAAGTCGCAAATTTTGGAATTATCTATGGCATATCATCCTTCGGATTGGCCAGCCGGCTGCAGATTCCCAGGAATGAGGCCAGAAAACTGATTGAAGATTATTTTTTACATTATCCAAAAGTAAAGGCATATCTGGATAATACAATTGCCTTTGCCAAAGAAAAAGGATATGTCCAAACTCTGTTCAACCGTAAACGTTACGCTCCCGATATACACGCTTCCAACTCGCTCATACGGGGACTTGCGGAACGAAATGCCATTAACGCCCCCATCCAGGGCACCGCGGCCGATATCATTAAAATAGCCATGGTAAACATCCACAGGGAAATGAAAGAACGCAGGCTCAGGAGCCGAATGTTACTTCAGGTCCATGACGAATTGGTTTTTGACGTACATATTTCTGAAAAAGAAGAGATGGAGCGTCTGGTAACCAGGCTTATGGAAAACGCCACCCGGTTAAGCGTGCCTTTGTCTGTAAGTGCAGGATTTGGATTAAACTGGCTGGAAGCCCATTAAATGTTAAGTGATTATGAACTGGCTGGATTTTTTTGAGGAACCCCTCTTATGCCTGATTTGCCTGGTATTGTTCCTTCTTATTACAACCGGGTTTCTGGTGCTATATTCATTTCCGGGTCCCGGAAGAAAAAAGCGCTCAGGAACTGACACCGTCTCTTCCCAAGGTGTTTCAATCATTGTGAGTGCTAAAAACGAATACGAACGCCTGAAACTGCTACTCCCGGCCCTCCTCGAACAGGATTATCCTGAGTTTGAAATCATTGTTGTCAATAAACATTCCGAGGACGATACCGAGGTTCTGCTGGCCTCGCTGGAACATTTCCATAATAATCTGAAGATCAGAAACCTGAACGCAGACGCAAAATACGGACAGGACAACATGATGGCCATTGGCGTAGGCATACGTGCCGCAGCGCATCCCTATATTGTTTTTTTCCGCCCCGATGCCATGCCGTCCGGACCGCAATGGCTATCATCGCTTATGGCGTGTTATTGTGCCAAAAACAAACAGATAATCCTGGGTCATACGTTCTTTGCGCGGACCAACCGGTTTATCCGATACGAAATGATGGATCAGGAACTCAGTTATATGGCCATGGCAAGGATTCGCCTGGCATATGCCTCCAACGGGTTCAACACGGTGTTTCCAAAAAATCTTTTTTTCTCCGAAAACGGATTTGATTCGCGTACTACCGGCCGTCATATTTTTGAACAGGCCGTTACAGGTCATATCATACGGCACAATAACACCAAACCCTGTACCGACAGCCGTTCGGTGATTACCCTCACACGTACTCTCAACCGAAATGAATGGCATCTGCTGCGTATACAGTCATTGCGCACTCATCTGCTGACCGGAGGCTGGCCTTATTTTCTTCTGACACTGGAAAAAACACTGACTGCCGCTTTCTATGTCGTACTTTTCTATGCGCTGTATACTCTGTTCCGGGACGGTCATCCCCTTTCGGCCGTTTATTCTGCCGGTTTGCTGGGAACGTTGTTAATCCTCAGATGGACCGTACTATGGATTTGTTATGCGCGATTCCATAGAATATGGAAGGAGAACAACCTTACCGTGACCGCTCCGCTGTGGGATATGGTCGCGCCTTTTTTTCACTGGTATTTTTTGATTTGCCTCTTTATTAAATCTTTAAAAGACAGGTAAATATGTCTCAGTCATTGGATCATCTGGACGACAGGGCGCTTGTTCAACTGGCCCTTGAAAACAAACAGGAAGCCTATACGCGTTTGCTTGTAAGGCACAAAGACCGTGTCCAGGCATTTATAAACAAACTTATCGTTAACAGGCCCGAGTCAGAAGATCTGGTATTGATGAGTTTTGACAAAGCATTCAGGAACCTGCGGCATTATAACCCAAAATTTGCATTCTCTACCTGGCTCTATAGCATTGTGCAGAACCTGTGCATAGATTATTTCAGGAAGAATAAACAATATTTTGTTTCTCTTGAAGAGGCTTCCGACACCGTAGACATTAACCCCGAAGAAGTATTGATAGCAGAACAACAGCGACAGGCGCTGGAATCGCTGATTACACAGCTTAAGCCGGAATACAGGGAGGTAATCTGGCTCCGTTATATGCAGCATTATGCCTACGAAGAAATAGCCGCACAGCTGCAAATCCCTCTGGGCACGGTCAAAACAAGGCTTCACCGGGCCAAGTCAATGCTTTCGGAAATTATGTCTCAGGAAGGAAATCAGGAATAAGGGATGGACGCAACGCTTATTTTCCGGTTTTTCCCACGCCTGAGCGACTCTCAGAAAGCGCAGTTTGCCGCCCTTCAGCTTTTGTATTCTGACTGGAACAGAGCCATAAACGTTATCAGCAGAAAAGACATTGAACATCTTTACCTGCGGCACGTGCTTCATTCTTTGTCTCTGGCCTGTGTGCCGGGCCATCCGTTCTGCGTCGGAGCGAAAGTCCTCGATGCAGGAACGGGCGGAGGTTTTCCCGGTATTCCGCTGGCTATTCTTTTTCCCGAAACCCATTTTACACTGTGCGATTCCATTGCAAAAAAAATAAAGGTAGTTACTGCCGTTTCTGAACAACTCGGTCTGACCAATGTCACGCCGGTAACGGCAAGGGCCGAGACGCTTCCCGGGGGCTTTGACGTGGTGGTTTCCAGGGCCGTCACCCGGCTGGGCGAATTTATTCACTTGGTTAACAACAAACTAACTCCCGCAGGCGTCATCCTGTGCCTTAAGGGAGGAGACCTGACGGAAGAGATTCGGGAAGCTTCCAGGGTGTGCCATATACCTGAAACCCAATTCAAACTGACGGAACTTTCAGGGTTGTTTCAAAATATTGGAGATGATTTCTTTGAAACGAAAAAAATTTGTGAAATCAAACAAACTTCGTACCTTTGCGCTCCCCAATCCAAAAGCAATTAATGTAGATATTAAGATATGAAAAGGACCTTTCAACCATCTCAGCGCAAACGCCGTAATAAACACGGTTTCCGCGAGCGCATGTCCACCCCCAACGGACGTCGGGTTTTAGCTGCCCGCCGCAGACGCGGACGCAAAAAATTAACCGTATCTGACGAAGATCGTTTCTAAAACGTGTCTGGCAGGAAAACCATAGAGAATCAGATCCTCAGAACGTTACTGCGGATTTTTGTGACTTTAAGTGTGCTTTTTATGGGCACACTTGCTTTCTTATACCTGTACACCCGCCACGGCCAGGATTTCCTGCTGCCCGATTTTTCGGGTTTATCTGTTGAGGAAGCGGAAGAGATGGCCCGTCCCATGGGATTAAAGCTCGAGGTTACCGATTCGCTTTATATGCCTGCTCTGCCTAAAGGAGCTATATTCAGGCAGTTCCCGCACGCCGGACAACATGTCAAAAAGAATCGCCGGGTGGAACTGACTGTAAATTCTATTATTCCCAGGCAGGTTGCCATGCCCTCCCTGGTAGGATTTTCGCTCCGTCAGGCTAAAGCCGAACTTGCGTCTCACGGACTTGCCCTCGGGCATCTTTCCTATGTTCCCGATATGGCCACCAACAATGTGCTTGCCCAAAGACATAACGGCAGGCCTATCCCTCCCGGAACTTTTATTGAGATTCTTTCCTCCATAGATCTGGAGCTCGGTCTGGCTCCGGGCCACGAATTGGCCTATATTCCCATGTTGAAAGGAAAAAACCTGGAGGCAGCAAAAGACATCATTAGCGATCATTCCTTAAATACCGGGAGTATTTATTATGACAGTTCAGTACTTACGGCGGCTGATACTCTGGCCGCCCGCATATACAGACAAAATCCTCCCTTCTCATCATCTCCGCAATGGCCGCTGGGTACAACCGTTCACCTGTACCTGACAATTAATCCGTCCCTGCTTGCACCCGAAGAACTTCCCATTGAAGAAGAAAATGCAGGCGATGAGTGAAGATCAGGAACTATTCGAACATTTCCATCTGACAGTCGATAAAGGACAGGCCCTGCTGAGGGTCGACAAATTTCTTGTGTCCAAAATGGAATCGACTTCGCGCAACAGGATTCAGCTTGCGGCAGATTCCGGATACATTTTTGTTAACGACCGGCCCGTTAAGAGCAACTACAGGGTCAAACCGCTGGATGAAGTTCGGATAATGCTCCCCTTTGAGCGCCGCGAATTCCGGATAGTCGCAGAACCTATTCCGTTGGACATTGTATTTGAAGACAGCGATATACTTATTGTGAACAAACCCGCCGGACTTACTGTACACCCTGGGCACGGAAATTACACAGGAACCCTGATTAACGGTCTTGCATGGTATTTTGGTGTCAGGGGCGTTCTCGAGACGGAAGACGGCCGTATGGGCGTACTGGTCCATCGTATTGACAAAGACACCTCCGGGCTTCTGGTCATTGCCCGATCCGATGAGGCACAGTTCAGGCTGGCCAGGCAGTTTTTTGACCACACCGTTAGCCGTAAATATATGGCCCTTGTATGGGGCGACATGGAACAGGACGAGGGCACCATTGAAGGTAACATAGGGCGGCATCCGGGGGACAGACTTCGTTTTAAAGTTTTCCCGGATGGTAAAAGCGGCAAACCGGCAATCACACACTATAAAGTTCTGGAACGCTTTGGATATGTAACCCTTGTTGAATGCCGCCTGGAAACGGGCCGAACCCACCAGATTAGGGTTCATATGGAGCATATCGGACATCCTTTGTTTAACGATCCCCGGTACGGAGGCGACAGAATTCGTTGCGGCACCCAGTTTACAAAATACAAACAATTCATAGACAACTGTTTCGCTCTGCTTCCGGGCCAGGCATTACACGCCAGAACCCTTGGTTTTGTTCATCCTCACACGCATAAAGAAGTGTTTTTTGAGATTCCGCCTCCCGCCCGATTTGAAGAACTGACAGACAAGTGGCGCCGATACGCTATTTCCGCACAACCCTCTGAGGATTCTTTGATATAAAACCTTTCCATGTTTTCGGACCCTGAAGGGGCACAGGAATCTGTAACTGATTTGCATGACATACAGCTACAGCCAACGCATCGGTAGCATCCCATGAAGCGGGTTCCTGACTGAAATGCAGCATACCTTTAAGCATGGCGGCAACCTGTTCCTTAGAAGCCGCTCCCTTACCTGTAATGGCCAGCTTAATCTTTCTGGGAGCATATTCGCACACGGGCACATTTCTGGACAATGCGGCCGCCATGGCCACCCCCTGGGCACGTCCCAGTTTGAGCATGGATTGTACATTTTTGCTGTAAAAAGGAGATTCAATAGCCATAACATCGGGTTTATACGTATCGAGCAGATCAAACATATGCTCCAGAATGTGTGACATTTTCCGGTACGGATCTTTGATCTTCTGCATATTCACAATACCCAGAGCCAGCGTTTCGATACCCTGGGGACCAATATGAATAACCCCGTAACCCATGATATTGGTTCCGGGGTCAATTCCCAAAATAATGCTTTCCTTTAACAAATGTCTATTGTATTTTATTAAAATGCAAATACTTATGCAACACCTCGGGCATCATTATGCCATCGGGTGTCTGGTTGTTTTCCAGTAAGGCAGCCACAATACGGGGCAGTGCCAGCGAACTTCCGTTGAGTGTATGTACCAGCTGGGGTTTCCCGTCTTCGTCACGAAAACGTGCTTTCAGACGATTGGACTGGAAGGTTTCAAAGTTCGATACAGAACTTACTTCCAGCCAGCGTCCCTGAGCTGCGGAATATACCTCAAAATCGTACGTCATGGCCGAAGTAAAGCTAATATCTCCTCCACACAATCTAATGATCCGGTAAGGCAGCTGCAACGACTGCACCAATCCCTCAACGTGTTTAACCATCTGATCAAGCGTATCATACGAATCGGAAGGATGGGTAAGCTGGACGATCTCCACTTTATCGAACTGGTGCAACCGGTTCAGACCGCGTACGTCTTTCCCGTATGAGCCGGCTTCACGCCGGAAACAGGGCGTATACGCTGTCAGCTTAACAGGCAGTTCGGACCGGTTGATGATTACGTCGCGGTAAATATTGGTAACAGGCACTTCGGCCGTGGGGATCATGTAGAAGTTGTCGAGCCCGGCGTGATACATCTGTTCGCTTTTATCAGGAAGTTGCCCTGTACCGTAACCGGAATCCTCATTAACCATGATGGGCGGCATGATCTCTTTATAGCCGGCACTGGCATTCTCGTCCAGAAAATAACTGATAAGAGCAAACTGCAGCCTGGCACCCTGGCCTTTATAAACCGGGAAACCGGCTCCTGTTAGCTTCACGCCCAGGTCAAAATCAATAATATCATATTTTTTTGCAAGCTCCCAGTGCGGCAAAGCGTCCTGGGACAGCACGGGAACCTGGCCGCCTTCACGTACCAGCACGTTATCTTCTGCGCTTTTTCCCCTTGCCACCAATGCATGCGGCAGGTTAGGCAGCAGTACGAGCATATCGTTCAGATCCTTCTCAAGTTTTTCCTGTTCCTGGAGTAATTCTTTGACCTTTTCCCGGCTTTCAGATGCTTTCACCTTCATCTGTTCAGCCTCCTGGCGGTTCCCCTGCTGCATAAGCATCCCTATAGCAGCTGCCGTCTTTTTTTGTTCGGCAGACAAGGCATCGGCCTGTGTCTGGGCTGCCCTGCGACGGGCATCAATCTCCAGTATTTTATATACGGTTTCTTTGGCGTCGACATTCTTTACGGAAAGGCGCTCAATAACAAATTCGGGTTCTTCCCGGAGTAATTTAAGCGTTAACATACTTTTTATGATTTGATCTCCATGATGGATTCAGATACATTGATTATAAAATCCCCCACCCGCTCGCTCTCTCCAATAATATCCATAAAATATACGCCTACCAGGTAGGAATAAGCGTTGTTTCCCAGATTCAGCAAATTGCCTTCACGCAGGTTGTCGCGGCATTCGTTAATGGCATGCTCGGCATCGTAGGCATTGGCAATATCGTGCAGCCGGGTATATCCGGCGTTCAGGTTTTCGATCATAACGTCAAAAGCCCTTTCTATCAATGCCAGCATACTCAGCACGTTCTTTGTCATCACCTCGTCAAAATGTATATTGTTGATCTTCTTGCGTTGAAGGATCCTCCCAATGTTATAACCAGAATCACCCATACTTTCCAGCTCTCCAATGATTTTGTACATGGACTGAATCCGGCTTCCCGATTCGGCACTGATTTCTTCCTCCCCGATCTTATTAAGGTATTCGGCAATTTCGAATTCAATACGGTCGGCCACCTGCTCATAATATTCCAGTTTTTTGAACAGGTTGTCGAATTCGTCCGTTTCGGATTTTATGACCGCTTCTTTGGCAAATTCATATTGTCTCTTCATGATGCGCGCAAAATGAACCACCTCTTGTTTAGCCTGGTCGAGAGACAGCTCTGCCGTGCTCAAAAGACCGCCCTGGATAAATTTCAGACGGTACTTTTCTTCCTCTTTCGGAGCCTTTATTACAAGAGTAACCAATTTGCAAAGCTGGGGAGTGAACCAGACAAGGATGAACGTATTGGTCACGTTAAATAAGGTATGGAGCAGCGAGACGGCATAAAGTACCGAGGTGGAGGCCGCAGCAGGGTCGGTTGCCTGGGAAATGGGAATAAACGGATCGTCGGCTCCCAGTCCGGTGACAATTAGTGACACAAGTTTTAAAAAAGGCCGGAAAATAATTAAAACCCAAAAAACACCAAAAACATTAAAAAAAGTATGGGCCAACGCAGCTCTCTTGGCCGATACATTCCCCACCGCCGCCGCAAGATTTGCCGTTATGGTGGTCCCAATGTTTTCACCCAGAACCATGGCACAGCCAATTTCAAACGGGATCCAGCCCAGGTTGAGCATGACAAGGGTAAGGGCCATAGTAGCACTGGAAGATTGCAGGATTATAGTCATAACCGTCCCAATACCGACAAAGATCAGGGTAGAACCAAATCCCCAGCCGGTCCACGATTGAAGAAAATGAAGTGCCTGCGGATTCGAGCCCAGGTCGGGAACCGAATCTTTCATAAACGTAAGGCCCAGAAAGAGCAGGGCAAACCCTATAATCATTTCACCCAGGTTCTTTCTCTTTTGACGTTTAGCCATTGTAAAAATAAACCCGAGCCCGATAAGCGGAATAGATATAAGAGCAATATCGGCCTTGAAACCCAGTAATGATATTAGCCAGGCGGTAACGGTAGTCCCGATATTCGCGCCCATGATCACTCCAACGGCCTGCAACAGTGTCAGTAGTCCGGCATTCACGAAACTCACGACCATAACGGTGGTGGCACTGGAAGACTGGATGACAGCCGTAACAAAAAGACCGGTAAGGACACGTTTGAGGGGATTTGAAGTCATTGACGCCAGGAAACTTCGTAAACCGTCTCCCGCAACTTTCTGCAAAGATTCGCTCATGAGCGTCATCCCATACAGAAACAGCCCCAATGAACCAAGTAAAGTCAAAATTTGTAATACTGTGTTCATACGTTCGCTTTTATCCTGCAAAGATGCATTGTTTTTTTGTACTTTTGTTTATGCAAGAAACGCAATTATGAACATCAGACGAAGCATATTGTTAGTAACGGCCTTATTTGCCGGCGCCTCCCTGTTTTCTCAGACACGGGATTTTAAAGTCATTGCCTTCTATAGTGAATCGGTTGACCCTGAACATGTAGTCTTTGCAAATACTGCCGTAGATTTTTTTGCCGGTCTGTCCTCATGGAACAGTTTCACTTTTGAGTCCACCACCGATATGCGCCATATGAACTACGCCAAATTACATCAATACGACGTGGTCATGATGTTCAACGACCTTACGTTTACCCCGGCTCAGCAAGAGGCATTCCAAAAATATATGGAAAACGGAGGAGGCTGGTACGGGATGCACATTGCCGCATTGGTTAAGGACGGCAAATGGGACTGGTTTACCCATTTCCTGGGTGGTTGCATCCTGTCCCGCTACAGCTGGCCGCCCCTGCCCGCCAAGCTGTCTGTGGAAGACCCGCTTCACCCCGTTTGCAAAGGCTTGCCCGGACAATTTGTATCGCCGGTGAATGAATGGTACCAATGGGGACCCGCCCCTGGAGACAATCCGCAGGTGGACGTTCTGGTAAGTCTGGCACCGGACGAATTCCCTCATGGCATTAAGAACGAGATCACCGAGGGAGATGTGCCCGTTGTCTGGACACATACTAAATACCGAATGATCTACCTGAATATGGGGCATGGAAAAAATATATTTTCAGATGCCACACAGAACCATTTATTCGTAAATGCATTGCAATGGCTTGTAAGAAAAGAAGTGCCCGTTGAGGAAAGAGTATCGGTAGCCTATGTGACATCGTGGGAAACCGGGATACCCGATCCCTCATTGCTCACTCATATCAACTACGCTTTTGGACATGTAAACGAAACATTTAACGGCATCACGGTGGATAACCCGGAACGTTTTCAAAGTATTGTGGGCCTGAAGTCCCTGAAACCTGAGTTGAAAGTTTCCCTGTCCATAGGCGGCTGGGGCAGCGGAAGGTTCAGTGAAATGGCTGCCATTCCGGAAAACAGAAAAGCTTTTGCCGCAGACTGCCGCAGGGTTGTGGAAGAGTACCGGCTGGACGGCATAGACATTGACTGGGAATACCCCACTAACCGCGGACCCGGGATATCTTCGGCTCCCGAAGATACGCGAAACTTTACGCTGCTAATGAAAGACATACGTCAGGCCATTGGCCCCGGCAGGCTGCTTACTCTGGCCTCGGCCGCCAGCGGAAAATTCATAGATTTTAAATCGCTGAACGGTGTAGTTGATTTTGTAAATATTATGACCTACGATATGTCGGTCCCCCCGTTCCATCATTCGGGCCTGTACCCGTCCTCCATGACCGGACCGTTATCGTGCTACGAGGCAGTACTTGCCCATATCCGGGCCGGTTTTCCCAGGAACAAACTGGTATTGGGAATACCTTTTTACGGTAAACCGGGAAAAGATTTTCCAAAAGGAGCCAATGACTACGGACAACTGATCAAACTCGCCGACTACGAACAAAAATGGGATGATATTGCCAAAGCGCCTTACCTTACCGGCCCCGGAGGGGAAATCGTATGTACATACGACGACCCGCGTTCCATCGGGTACAAGTGCCGTTTCATTCTTAAATACGGGCTTAGAGGCGCCATGTTTTGGGATTATAACGGCGACGACGAACAGGGCAGTCTCCGGAAAGCTATATATGACGGAATTTTATTACCTTAGCACGCCAAAAACTTATAATGGAATTTATCCGTCACACAACCGGTCCCAATTTTTTATGTTCTGTTGAAATATCCGCATTCCGGCCGGAATGCGGCGGGGAGACAGAATATCATTTTATTCTTAAACCTTCCTCCGGAGGGTCGTTTGAACAACAACTCGCTCAACTTCATTCCTGCCTTAAGCAAATTCTGTGTCAGCCAGAATACGTAAACGCCCGGCCCGAATTCATCCGGTATTTTCTGAGCGATCCCATGAGCCAGAGGCAATGGATCCGTTCTCAACAGGAGTTTAGGCCCTCTTGTCCTGTCTCTGTTATAGGGCAGTCTCCGGCTGACGGCACCCATGTGGCTCTCTGGGTATATCTGCGGGAAAAGAAACCTGCTCCGGAACGCCGCGAAAATGACTTTCTTTTCTTCTGGACCACAGAGCGATACTGTACTGCCGGCAATGTCACACAACAGACTCAGAAATTGCTCATGGACTATGAACAATGGCTCAGGACCAACGGCTGTTCTATGATGGGGAACTGCATACGCACGTGGTTTTATGTAAAGGACATAGACAATAACTATACGGCCTTTGCGAAAGCCAGGACCGAGTATTTTGCCCGTATTGGCATGACGGATAAGACTCACTACATAGCCAGCACCGGAATTGAAGGAACCAATGCATCTGCCGGCTCTTTTGTAACCATGGATGCCTTTGCCATCGCAGGTATAAAACCCGCTCAGGTCCAATACCTTCACGGGTTGTCGCATCTGAGTCCCACGCACATTTACGGCGTTACTTTTGAACGGGGTACGACCGTTTCTTTTTCCGACAGGAAACATATCTATATATCGGGTACGGCCAGCATAGATAACCATGGCAATGTCCTTTTCCTGAACGATGTTAAGGCCCAGGCCATGAGAATGCTGGAAAACGTGCAGGTTCTTCTGTCCGAGGCAGGAGCCGGTTTGGCCGATGTCGCACAGATCATCGTTTACCTTCGTAACGGGGAAGATTACCCGGTGGTAAGGGATATTCTATCGGGGAAACTGCCTCCGGCACCTGTCGTCTATACCCTGGGCAGGGTCTGCCGTCCATCGTGGCTTATAGAAATGGAATGCATTGCAGTCATTCCTTTTGTCCAATAAAAAAAGCCGTCCCTGAAGGAACGGCTTTTGCGGGTCCTGATTTTATAGTGTAACTAAGCCTCAGCCACAGTCACAGGCTGAATGGAAACGTACGATTTATTATTTGCTTTTTTGCGAAATACTACAACGCCGTCTTTTAAGGCATATAAAGTATGATCTTTTCCAATGCCTACATTTTCACCGGGGTTATGAACCGTTCCGCGTTGACGGACCAGAATATTCCCTGCTTTAGCTGCCTGACCCCCGAATAATTTTACTCCTAAACGTTTACTTTGTGATTCGCGGCCGTTCTTTGAACTACCGACACCCTTTTTATGAGCCATAATCTTACTTTTTAGAAATTATGAAATAGAGTCAATTTGAATTTGTGTCAGATATTGGCGATGCCCGTTACACTTCTGATATCCTTTTCTGCGTTTTTTCTTGAAAACCAGAACTTTTTCACCTTTCAGGTGTTTCAATACCGTGGCGCTTACACTGGCTCCATCAACATAAGGAGCACCAACCACTACTGTTCCGTCATTGTCTTTTAACAACACTTTTTCAAACTGGATACTGGCTCCTTCTTCAGCCTGAAGACGGTGTACAAACACCTTCCGGCCCTGCTCAACCTTGAATTGCTGTCCTGCAATATCTACAATTGCGTACATATAATATGTTTATTTGGTTTCAACTGCAAGCGGATGTGCTTTTAAACATCTCTTTATCAATAGCTTGTCAGTCATCAATATAGTTTACCCGAAAATCGGACTGCAAAGTTAAAAAAGTTTCCCGGAAATGCAAAGAAAAAGTATCTTTGTCTGTTACTACAAGCCTGTTATGAATTCACCTTTTGTATTTACAAGACCCCTTCAGCCAGGAGAAGTACTTGGCCGGACATCGGGCATCAATTGGTTATCTTCCAATTTATTAAAAGGACAGAACTCTGTTGTTTGGGACCATCCGGGGACAGGTAAAACTTCATTCATAAACAAGGCCCTCATGCAGATGCAAAAAGGGAACAGTCATTTCATCCTGTGCAGGGTGCCGTGTTTCAATATAAGAAGCCTTAACGCTTTACATGCCACCATGGCCAACGTTTTGTTCAGGGCGCTCGCCGGCACGCTTGGAGAATGGGAACACCTGGTTTCCGTGCTGCTCCCCGATCTTCGTCCCGACATTGCTCTTCAGCGGCACGGCGACAATGAATTCACCCTGTCCTTTGGTGACCGTTTTCCGGCCGGTCAACCGGAAGAATTAATCCGGCTTCCGCAAAGAGCGGCTGAACATACCGGACGGCCCGTGCTGTTTGTGCTGGAATCATTCCATACATTTCTATCCACAGCTACAGGGCTTACCTCCGGCGGACTCGCCCAGCTGGCCAAATGCTGGAAACAGCAGACTAATGTTACTTTTCTTCTTTGCGGGACAGGCAGTACCCAACCTTCCATGCCGACCGTTTTCAAAGATCTTTTTGGTATGAAACGGCCATTTTTCGGATTTGCCGAGCACGTTCCCCTGGAACCGATAGAGGAAAAAGAGTTCACCGAATATATCATAAAGAGTTTTTCAAAAGCCGGAAGGGTTATCTCCAGGGATTTCGCGGAAATGATCTGCCGTAAGATGGAAGGACATCCATACTATATTCAGCAGTTTGCCGATCTTTGTTACTCCAATACCAAGGGATACATGATTGAATCTATGTATTTTAGCGGTTATGAGGAACTGTTGGACATTCACCACAGCCGTTTTGAAATCTTATGCAGTGACCTTTCAGTTCCGCAGATCCAGTTTCTCAGGGCGCTTACAGACCAGGTGGAACAGTTCAGTTCCTCCTGCGTGCTCATGAAATACGGGCTCAACTCCTCTGCCAACGTGTACCGCGTTAGGGAAGCGCTTGAAAAAAAATCTGTCATAGAAACCGTTCACAGGAAACCAAAGTTCATAGATCCGTTATTCAGGCTCTGGTTCCAGGAAAGGTTCTGTAAAACATACTGGATCCCATGAAACATCTTGTTGTACTGACAGGAGCCGGAATGAGCGCGGAAAGTGGGATCAGGACATTCCGGGACCATGACGGCCTGTGGGAGAATTACCCTGTCCAGGAGGTAGCCTCCATTGAAGGATGGTACAAAAATCCGGAACTGATGCTCCGTTTTTACAACGAAAGACGCCTACAACTCAGGGATGCTTCTCCCAACGAAGGGCACAAAACACTGGCTTGTCTGGAAAATATTTTTAACGTCCAGATCATAACCCAGAATATCGATGACCTGCACGAAAGGGCCGGCAGCAACCATGTACTCCATCTTCACGGAGAACTCACAAAAGCACGGAGCGAAAAAAATGACAACCTTATTGTTGATATTGGATACAATCCCATCCGGCCCGGTGACAAGGCCTCTGACGGAGCCCGGCTCAGACCGCACATTGTCTGGTTTGGAGAAGCAGTACCCAATATCGGCCCGGCTGCTCAAATGGTGGAAAAAGCAGATATGCTGCTTATCATAGGCACTTCACTGGTGGTTTATCCGGCTGCGGGACTTATTCACTACGCAAGACCGGATATTCCCGTATATCTGGTAGATCCCCATCCGGCCATCACCTCAAATAATAAAATCCATATTATTGCCGATAAAGCCGTAGCCGGTCTGACGCGCTTTGAAGAAATCATTGCCAAATCATATCAGGAATGAAATATAACCACCCATTATCTCATATACTTCCCAAAGACAAAAGTCGTACAGACTATCTGAACCGCCTGGCATGGGGTACCGATGCCGGATTTTACCGGATGATTCCTCAACTTGTTCTTTTCCCTGAGACGGAAGAGGAAGTAATGCGCATCATGAAAAAAGCTTCCGAGAAGCATGTTGCCGTAACATTCAGGGCGGCCGGCACCAGTCTTTCGGGACAAAGCATATCGGACAGCGTATTGCTGGTTGCCGCCAAAAAATGGGAAGGTTACAGGATTTCAGATAATGGCCGCACCATTTTCCTTCAGCCGGGGATTGTTGGCGAACAGGTAAACCGGATCCTCCGGCCCCTGGGAAGAAAGTTTGCACCAGATCCTGCTTCGGTTACCTCGGCTATGATAGGTGGCATCATGGCCAATAATTCTTCCGGAATGAACTGCGGCACCCACGCAAACAGCCATGAAGTACTGAAATCTGCACGTATTATTTTTGCCGACGGCACACTGCTCGATACCGCAGACAAGAACAGCCGGGATGCTTTTTGCCGTACCCATCCCGATTTTCTGCTCAGGGTCATTCGGCTCAGAGACCAGGTTATGGCACAGCCGGAACTGGTAGAGCGGATCAGGTACAAATACAGCATCAAAAATGTCACCGGACTAAACCTGTTACCGCTTATCCGTTTTGAAGATCCCTTTGACATAATTGCCCACCTGATGGTAGGCTCCGAAGGGACCCTGGCATTCCTTGCCGGTGTCACCGTGAGCACCGCGCCGGTCTTTGCACACAGAGCCAGTGCCATGATGTATTTCCGTTCTGTTGAAGAGGCCTGCCGGGTGGTTCAGCTCTTAAAGACGCTGCCCGTTATCGGGGTGGAACTGTTGGACAGGAAGGCACTCCGATCCGTTGAAAGCCGGAAAGGAATTCCCGGGGTCATTAAAAGTTTCCCCGATGGCATAACGGCACTGCTTGTAGAAACAGCCGCCGATACCGTGGAAGAACTTACTGCAAACATCGGGACCGTATTGGAAAGTATCAGGGATTTTACGCCCTGGCTGCCCATATCGTTCACCGACAAAGAGTCTGAGTATTCGGTATTCTGGAATATCCGCGCCGGGATCTTTCCGTCCATTGGAGCCATGCGGCCCGCAGGAAGTACCTGTATCATAGAAGATGTGGCCTTTCATCTGAAAGACCTGCCAGAGGCCACGGCTGCACTGCAAATGGTATTGGAGAAACACGGATATACCGATGCCGCCATTTACGGACACGCCCTGGAAGGCAACTTTCATTTTATTCTTAACCAGTCCTTCGATTCGCAGAAGGAGGTGGCCCGGTACGAAGCGCTCATGAACGATGTGATAACCCTTGTGGTGGATACATACGACGGATCGCTGAAGGCCGAGCACGGTACCGGTCGAAATATGGCTCCCTTTGTCAGAAAAGAATGGGGAGAAAGCGCTTTTCAGGTAATGAAACAGATCAAGGCGTTATTTGACCCGGATAATATACTGAACCCGGGCGTCATTTTCAACGACGATCCTCAATGCCACATTAAAGGCCTTAAACCGCTCCCGCTTCTGCATCCGGTTGTTGATAAATGTATTGAGTGCGGTTTTTGCGAACCGAACTGCCTCACATCGGGCAAAACGCTCAGCTCAAGACAACGCATTATTGTCCAGCGTGAAATATCGAGATTGAAAAAAACGGGAGAATCGCCCGCCCTGCTCAAATCACTTGAAAAAGACTATTTCTATCCCGGCCGCGCCACCTGTGCCGGCGACGGATTATGTTCCATATCGTGTCCCATGGAGATCAACACGGGACACCTCACCCACTACCTTCGGGAAAAAGCACATCCCAAAGGCTCCAGGGACTGGTATGCCGGGAAACTCTCTGCAGATCATTTTCAGGGATTGAAAAAAATCATGCGTGCCGTTCTGTGGGCCGCTAATGCGGCACACACCGTTGCAGGGACCTCAGTTATGTATGCAGTATGCCGCCTGGCTCACAAAATGGGCTTTCCGCTCTGGACACCCTCCATGCCCAGGCCCCATACCGTTAAGATCAAAGACTCTGTTTCCGCACCCGACAGAAAAGTTGTCTATTTTCCTTCCTGCATAAATCAAAGCATGGGAGTTGCCAAAGGAGCTCCGGACAATACCCCGCTTACAGAGAAAATGACAGGACTGCTGCAAAAAGCCGGTTACGAAGTCATTTTCCCCGACAACATGGACAAACTCTGTTGTGGC
>Ga0265294_10001024_pt1 | contig 38022 bp, 23 predicted proteins | sample MunlanPumphouse3_FD_192504 | JGI IMG/M metagenome (GOLD analysis project Ga0265294, IMG submission 192504) | Groundwater microbial communities from a municipal landfill in Southern Ontario, Canada - Pumphouse #3 | ecosystem: Environmental > Aquatic > Deep subsurface > Groundwater | place... | reverse complement strand
TTCTTGGGTTTTCTCAATATGGTTTCTTGCAATGATGTCTTTGAGATAAGTCTCCGTAAAGAGGTTGGTGAGATAGGTGACCTTCTGTTCTTCCTTTGCAAAAGATAGAGTAAGAGGGAGCCCTCCATAAAGCACATAATCGGCCCATGCATGGTAGACGTCCTTGCCGCTTGCAGGCAAATACTCGGCGAAAGCCAGCGGATAAACATGAATTTCATCTCCCCGGCCCCTGAACTCGGTGATGACATCCTTGGAGAGAAACTTGGAATTGCTTCCTGTGACGTAGATATCAACATTTCTCATGTAAAGGAACTCGTTTAGGACTTCCTCAAAACCATGCAGCAATTGGACTTCGTCTAGGAGGAGATAGTAATCATGGTCGTCCGTAATCTGGGATTTTATTTTTCGGAGAAGTGTGTCAGGGGATCGGAGCGGGATGCTCTCCCTCATATCGAATGCAACGGTGATGATGTGGTCCTTCTTGATGCCCTGCTTTATGAGGTATTCCTTGAAGATGGTGAAAAGGAGATATGATTTTCCTACTCTTCTGACACCGGTGATCACCTTGATGAGACCGTTGTGCATGCGGTCTTTGAGTTGTTCCAGATAGCGATCCCTCTTGATTTCCATCTTATCTTCTCCCGAAAGCCAGCAATTGGATGGCATCCTGCCTCATTGTACTTTACCGGAGAAATTCCGGCAAGGAAAATACTGAATATTTTGTGCACATGAGCAGAATATATTCAGCAATAACGCTTATGCGGGATTACGGTTTGACTTGAGTCACGTTTCAATCCACGCACCCGTGAAGGGTGCGACGGAAGATGTACAGCAAGGCGGGGCTTGTCCCCACGTTTCAATCCACACTCTTTGGATGACGCCACAACGAACGTGATGGTTTGTTATTCCCTGATTTCCAACGGAGTGACGCTGATCAGTTCGTATGCTAAGAGCTGACGACAGACAACCTCCCGATCGGAGAATGAGCGGCCGTACCTGCAAGGGGGACCGTCCTTTTTTTGTCCAACGGGAAGCACAATAAAGGATTCTGATCCCATTCCCCCCGCACGTTTCCCAACCATCAGACAACCTCTTTCCCACACGCTACTATTGACGCATGGAGGGGACGGGAATGCACTATTGAAGTCTGCTGAAAACAACCTTTAGAAGTCCGACAAAAAGAACCAATCAGAGTCCGACCAACCAAAGTCAGAGTAAAGAACCAAATCTGCCAAAGCGAGGTGGGTTTTCCCAGTCCTAGTCGGTCAAATCATTATTACGTTTCTCTTCGAGCTGATGAAGGAAAGGCTTTGCAAGGAGAGCACCTGCCTCCTGGCCTTCTCGTTGAGAAGGTCCAAGTTGAAATTGTCGAACAGGAGAGGGGTTTTCTGAGGAATTCTCGAAAGCTTCTTCAAGAAAGCTTACCGTCACCCTGCTCATCCTCATGGTGGGATCATTGCTGTCCGCCAGCTCCTTCCCTGATTGGATGAACATCCTGAAGTACGAGAACTTCAGGGCGTCCCAAGGTGAAGTGAAATGGGTGACCGTCACCAGGGAGACCAACGTGAAAACCATCACGCTCGCCGTCCAAGGCCAGAACGGCGACCAAGCTCACCATCACCGGCAAGCCATACGCACTTGAAGGAACGCCAATGCCCCAATCCATTTTGCAGCAGAGTCCTTCATTCGAGCTTGTTGTGGAATCGATGAATAAATTCTGTGATTGACATGATGGTGACGGCTTCCTCAATCCCGCTTGCTCTCTTTACAGAATTAATCTTTGATGTGCTCCACAACGGATGCACAACAAGAACCGTCCTGTCTATAACACGTCGTACCAGTAAAGCTCCAGAATCCACTGCAAGAATGGCACTCCCCGACTCATGAAGTGCTTCAAAAGCATCGATAGCCCTGTCGCAAACCGGTTTCCAATATCCTGTGGCGAGTGTGGGAACATACATGGCATCTCGAGATATGGCAGCTATGTCTAATCCAAGACGCCAATTCAGTATCGAGTGCTCAACCTGATTGTAGTAATTCCGGAGACAATCATAACAAGAACTATCACAGTTCCCAGAATGACGTGGATTTAGCAACGATTTTACCATGGGAGAATTTGAAGCCAATCCATCAATAAACACTTTTTTGGAAATCTTTGGGGACGATGCAAGATAATCCGTATAACCGGCTCCATTTTGCAGGTTTTCAACGAAATACACCAAAGGTACAATTTTCCCATTACGCTTACTCAACGTAAATCCTACAGAGATTTCTGTTTGGTCAACATCCAATTCATCACATGCAACTTTCCTGAGCAACTCCCCCCAAGAGAGGAAAGCTCCCCTAACCTCTCTCCAAAAATCTGTTTCACTGTCCAGAGGCACAACGCATACATCTGGAGAGCTTGATCCCAGACAAATCTCAAAGACACCGGTTACTATTGTTGCAACCAAAGCCACCTTTTTCTGAGTCGTGAAGAAAATCTCATCTTTCCGTGAATAGAGATCAGGAACCACCCATCCATTCATTTTTGATCTTGCAATCTGAAAAAGATATCCATTGTTCAAATTAATATGGTGGATCCTTCCCTGCTCTGGCACCTTGTTGTTTCCATAACTGACATTTGTATGGGGCAGTTGCGTAAGGGGGATTTGTGCTTGTTCCTCATCAAGCCCGAGAACAGATGATCGTGGATTCCATTCAAACAAACCATCATAGTCTTCGGGATCTGTATGGAAATCCACACAATAGCCCAAGGGGGAGCAAACATGCTCTTCGTTTTCGAGAATCCCTCCACATACTGGGCATTTATCCGCAACATCTTTAGTCATTTTCACGTAACCACAATGATTGCAATAAAGGATATGCATGCCTTCCAGTTCATTGAGATAATCATCATAGGCACTCACATCATTGATTCTTTTGGGGAAATCAATAAATCCAACCGACTTGTATATCCCTTTATCTTTGATGATTTCATTTCCGGGAGCAAACGTCCCCAAAGCCCTGGACAAATCTTGTTCGATGCCTTCGTTGTTGAGACCTGTTTTGTCTGGGACTTTTGTGTAGAAGGTCCGAACCTGAGTTGGGAATCCAAACATGGGGAGAACGCCTCCGGCCGCAAGTCTTTCGCTCAAGTTCTGCTGGTTGAACGATCCATCGAGTAAGACTTCATCAATCCGGGTTGGTAAATTCTGCACATCGGCAATGATCTCTTTCTTCTCTTGGGAAGATAGAAGACTTTTGCTCATTACCCTTTGCCCAATCCGATCAATCGTTTCTGTGTGTGATGGTAGCCATGCAACAAGAGCATCTTTGTATTTCGACTTCCATTCCCACGATTTTCCAAAGTTGCCATGGACATTCAATTTGTCATCAGCATCACTGGCATCATCAAGAAGGGTTGAGAACGCCGTACGTAAAATGCACTTTGCCACCACCCTTTTGACAATAGTACTGCTCTTCATGTCAACATAGGGGGGCGCTGGAATGGAAGAAACCATCATTGATGGATTCTCATAATGCGTGAGATCATGCGAGTTAACCTTGCATACGGTTAGAGCAAGAGAAAGTGAGTCTCCTCTCCGACCCGCACGGCCAATCCTTTGTTGGTAATTGAATCTCTTGGGAGGGACATTCCCCAGCATGACCGCAGAAAGCGAACCAATATCAATACCGGCTTCCATGGTTGTGGTGACGCTAAGCAGATCAATCTCCTCAACTTGTTTGACTTCATCATCGGTGGCTAGTCCTTGAAAAAGCCTTTGCCGTTTTGTTGAATCGACTACCTCGGTCTGCCCGGTAAGCTCCTCGCAATGCAATCGATGGAACTCTCTGCCAAGATTGTAGACATAGAGGTTCTTTCTCAGGTCTTCTTTTCCCAAAACCTGTGCTTTACCCAAATCGTTTCCACAATAGGTACAAATTCCGAATGAAGGGTGGAGATGGATGGTGCCACAATTTGGACAACGCCAATACAGTTGCCCCTCTTTTGCTTCCATGTACATCAATTTGGTTGGTTCTAACAAGAGCGTGTCAGGACTTGTGAACACATGGAGTTTCTCTACCAACGAGACTTTCAATTCCTTGAGATTCATTCCGTTCTTTTCGACATATCGTTTGAGAAACGATGATAACCGTTTGGGAACTGACTGGGAGCTATAAAAGAATGGATTTCCGACAAACATCTTTTGTTCTCCTAGGATTCGAATAGCAACGGTCACCAATTCATCATCAGGATAATCCCCACCATACAACCAACCAATTCCCAAGCTTTCAAAAGAGAGTTCTTTGCTTCTGAAAAAGGAGGCCATAACCTCATTTCGGCATTCTTCATGAATCCTTCTTGACACGAAGGAATCTTTGTCAGCCATGAGAACTGGAGGTTGTCTTGTCCAATCAACATAACTGCTCCAGGGCGTTTCCCCATTCATCAAGACACTCGACTTAGGACCGGCCGGATTTGTTCCCAGTTCAAGAAGGGTTGATTCCACTTGGGAAACCATCATATCTATGGGGATGCCCTTTGTTTTAATAAACCCTTCAACTCTTGGATTAACTTCATCAAAGCGTTGCTCTATGAGGATTTTACTAAAAATATCGTTTAGATTGGCATTTCCTTGACAATAATGCCTGTCTTCCAGGGGCATTTTATAATTTAGATCTTCATGCAAGTGTTTTAATGCTTCCACAGCAGAACGATACCTCCCAAAATCCTTACAAAGGATAGCACGCAAGGTATCCCGGTAATGGTCAAGTTCTATCCCTGCAGATAACTTCGCGGCACCTTGCCGACTATCGGTGAATACCACCAACTTGGGTTTGACCGATCCCGTGGGATCGTGAAGGATCTCCATCATCTCGTCAGAAAAAATCTGATTCACCTTTTGCACACCGGTACCATGTTGGAAAAGAGGGGTGAAAGAAACGCCTGATTTCCCCTCCCCGGTTTTAGTTTTCTTTCGGTTCGCGCTACTGCCACATGCTGGGCAAATCGTAGGATAGTTGGCATCATCTGCTTCAGCAGAGATGAAGACTTCATTTTTTCCCCAAGGTTTCACATTGAATTTTCCATCAATGGGATTAAATTCACACGGCTTCCAAGATCCTTCTTTGTCTGAATTCCCAGATAACTTGTGAAGCACCACTTCCTTGCAATCATAATCAAGGGGCTTTGCATTTCCCAGATAGGGAGAATGGTCTTTATCTTCAGGATACCCTCCAAGGAACAACTCTCCACAATGCCTGCACAAGATGAGTTCCAATATCTTTCCTCCGCAAGCACAACGCTGCTGTGGATTTGCATAGAGTTTTCCTATAGCTCTTTCAGGTGAGTGGAACTTCTCATCCACCTGATTGCATTCCGGATTCGAACAAGCCCAGAGTTTGTCGATATTCCTGGCAAACAAATGCATACGTAGAGGATGACTATACGTTTTCCCATCAGCTTCCTTCTGGCAATTGATTAGCGTTAAAAAACTCTCCAATGCTTCATGATTTGGAGACTGCAAATCCAAGGCTTCTTCAATGGCAATGATGTCTTTCGGTACTATTCTTAACGTTCCCGAATCAGTCGTTTCTTGGCAGGCAAAACGAAGCCACTCAAACAACTGGGCTTTCTGGGAAAAAGAAGCAATGCCTTGATACCCACGCTCTTGCAACTTTTTGGTGAGTTCATCTTGGCAGGCTTTCTCGTTTTCCAAAGAACAGCAGGGTGCCAGCGAACTGAGAAATGGTTTATCAAGAGGAAGAAGGGTTTTCTTTTTGATGGGATCAATTACGGGATCAGAAATGAGGTTGAACTTCTTTTTGAAGGCATGAGGATCGGTTCCCCAGAACTCGGAGATAAACTTCTTGGTGTCATCATTATCTTCCATGGAAGCACTGGAAGCCAGAAAACGCACTTGCTTGGATTCTGGCGTCAATCCTAGCCGGTCCAGCAAAAGATCGATCAGATACGCCACCTCGGTCCCCTGTGTTCCGCGATAGGAGTGAAGTTCATCAACAACCAAGGTGAATACATGGGAGGGATCAGCATCAAGCCATTTCTTTGTCTCATCAAAAATCCGGTTCTCCATATTTCTCATGAGCATGATATTCAGCATGGAGTAGTTGGTGATCATGATATCCGGCGGGGTCACCTGCATACTCTCGCGAACTTGAACTTCTGCACTGTCTGGATCGCAACTTGGAATCGAGAACCGATACTCGCGTAAAGCTTTCTTTTCCATTGGATCAGCATGGCCCAGCTGTTCCAAGTATTGTTTCCAGTTCTTCTGGTTCTTTTCGAGAACTTTTCTCCCGGTCTTTTTGCTCGGAGTCCTTCCTGTATACCTTCCAAATGTTATTTTGTTTCCAGTCGCTCTCTTCGAAATCCATTGTCTGACACCTGATTCATCATCCAGTGCATGCCGTAAACGAATCGTTTGGTCTTCAGCGAGAGCGTTCAAGGGATACAGTATCAACGTCCTCACAGCGGGATGATGCCCAACTCGAATCCATTCCTTTGTCTCCTCAAAGAGAGAGTAAAGAACCGGCAACAAAAAGCATTCAGTTTTTCCCGATCCGGTTCCAGTTGTCACCACCATATTCTTCTGTTCCTTGAAAACCGTATCAAATGCCTTTATCTGGTGGGGATAGAGATTACGGTCTCCATCTTTAAAAAGACCTTGCCGTATGAATTCTGCAAATTCAACATCATAGCCACGATTACGACAGAACTCTTCAATGTTTTCTTTCCCCTGATACTTGGTTATTATCTCAAGGATTGGGGTTCTCATGACGGCATTATCCTCGGACAACAAGACGTTCCTTTCTGCCCTTACACCAGGATCACGAATAGGAAGACCTGTATCTATATACCGTAAATAGTTTTCCTTGAATTCACGATAGATCCTTATAGGGTTAATCATTGATGCTTGTCCTCCTAATTGTCTCTTTTCCCAATATCCTTTCAAGCTCAGTTATCGCTTTGCATGGTACTTGTTTATACACATTTGCGTTTGTTCGATACACACTGTGTTCCAAAACCAGACTTAGGTCGAACAACAGTAATGCACGCCTGACGATGAAGGGAATGAATCCACCAAACCCATAATTCACCTTCAGTATTGTTTTCTGCTCATCATAGGAGAAGAGGACCTGCTTTTTAGTCCCTGCAACATAACAACGAGCAAGTGAAAAGGCACCAAACCGGTCTGGGATTCTTTTGATTGTCATCTCATCAACATGGATGTATCTATCAGCATAGAAGTTATCATGAACTTGACCTACAAAGGGCACAGGATAATCATCTTTCTTTTTTTCGAGGGCAGATTTCTCCCACACGTACTGGAGACTATATATTCCGGGCGCTGCCTGAAACTCATCAACAACCGAACTGATGGAAGGACAAGATGCGAGCATGGCAAGACCCATGGCAGAGTAATCTTGCAACTTGCCTTGATTGCATTGTTTTTGAAAGAATTGTGACTTATCCAAATCTATGGAGTATTCTTCTTCCGAAGAAGCCTGAAATGTTGTTGTCCCCAGGGCAAAACCTTCTTTTTTTGTGGAAGGATTCCATGCGATATCCACAATACCTAAAGCACAAAGGGGTGTCATGAAATCATACATTACTTTTGTGCCGCCCTTTGAGTGAACCAATTCAGGGAATCCTGAGGTCTCTGCCAAAGTGTTGGCCTTTCTCGCCAAAACAGAAAGAGGCACAAAAGCTTCCACTGCAATGTACTTCAACAGGAAATACTGGATCTCCTCAGACTTCGTGGCTACATCCATTTTTCCATCCTATTTCGAATTTCTCTGAAACCTTAGAACATCGATAAGATTTTGAATTCATATCCCATCCATTTGGTCAAGGAAAGCGAATAAGCACTCGACAGACTCATAGGATTCCTCTCTCGAACAGCAACAGCAGAGGGTGTCTCCTCCAAGGTATTCCAATGGGCAAACAACTCAGGAGGGAAAGGCAGACCAAGAGAGTTTTCTCCGACAGGTAAATGTGTCGCAAATATTCGTAGATTTGGAGGTGTACGGAAGTTGGATCCTTGCAGCCATGGACGTTTTCCATCAAGCCAATCAAAGAACGGTTGTAATGAGGATTGTGGTGGTACGACATTGATGTTTTGTAAACAGAGAACATAGTTTCCATCTTTGTCCTCATTGGCACGAGAAATAAAATCCAACATGCCATGATTCACAAAATCCTCATAATGGTACCAGTCACAAGCAACCGGCAGAACAAGAATATTCGCTTTCCCTATCGTGGAGCAAAACTCGTAAACCACTCGGACATTGGGAACGAGTGTTGGTTTGCTGTCAAAACATTGCACGAATTCCTTGTAACTGAGACTGGCGTCTTCCTTATGAGGCCAAACCATCAGGTAATACTCATACAACAGATCATCGGATGCCCCGTGGACATTTTGATCGGTCACTTCAATAGGGTGGGAGTCATAGACCTCAATAGGAAAGGACTGTTCCTTTCGTCCCTCTTGCCTTGTCCCACCATCAGGACGAAGAATGCTCATACTTTCTTTCAGTTCAGTAAGGAACTCCTTTTTCTTATCAAGTTTCTCTGAAAGAGAATGGTACTCTTCGGTGGTTGTCTTTATCCTACCTTCCAATGCATTGAGAGAACCCTTCAGTTCAAGTTCTTTCTTCTCGTACTGTGATACAATCGCCCTCTTTTCTTCAACAAGAGAATGCTTGAAAGCATCCAACTCCCGATCATGTGCCTCCTTGGCTTTTTGAACTTCGGCACTGTACTGTGGTGCTATCTCCTCAAAATGGGCATCAATACTCTTCTGGATAGCTTTCTGGAAAACTGGCGTACCAGCAATAGCATCCAACGCTTCCTTATTGAAAGACCAGTTTTCAAATGATTCTTGGAGAATCTCAAGACGGTTCTTGTCAAGTTCCGCCAAACCGTCATTCGCCAAAGAAGCTATCAAGGCATCCTTCATCACCTTTTTCGATTGCTCATCAATTCTTCCGTTCAAGTAATTCTTGAAAAACCATTTTTGAAGGTGTTCATCGGAACCTACATAGAGATACTGAGCCAAAGGCAAATTATTGATCAAATCTGTCTGAGAAGTAAGAAGCCAACTATGTCCCGACCAGAATTGCACCATCGCTTTCAAATGACCAGTGAAACTGAGAACCTTAAGAGAATTGGAATTCCCTTTGATATAACCATTTGAATCAACAGAAAGCCCTGGAACAATCAAGCCATTGAGCTTGTCATAGAGAAAAACTTTACAATCCCTATAGTCAATGCCTACTTTAATCGTAGAAAGGGTTAATCGCTTGTTGTCTTTAAGCGATGGCCCATCAATAACAAGAGGGAGCATGTAGACTTTTTTCGTGAAGTCCACGATGAAACAGTCTTTTGATGGATCATTTCTATCAAAATCCGATTTAACGTTTGGGGTTGCAGAGAATTCAAACAAAAACTTCAATGCCCTGCTGGTCGAGACGTCAACACCTAGTTTTGTGCAGTCAGTCAGAAATACCTTTCCAGAGGGAATGGTGTTATCGTCAGTAAAGAAATATGGGGTACCAGACCTCGTTGTTACACAATAAAACACCGTAATTCGGCAAAACGGATTATTTGGCAGTCTATCCAAATATCCAGCGATACGGTCATTCTTATAATCAAAATCCATTTCTCAACCTCTTTACCACTTCTACATATGGGTGATGTATGGGCATAATTCGCTCATACCATTGAATGAATGTTCCAGACTCTTTACTTGTCTTGGGACCAACATATCCATGAATGAGACAACATCCTCGAACATCTGCTGAATCATCAGGATTATGGAGCGGTTCCCACACAGATTGCTTTCGGTCCAGTTTCCAGCCGGTAAGGTCATAAGGCTCGTCATTTTTCTTTACATGATAGATGTAGAAAGTTCTTGGCGTCGTAGAAGGAAGCCGTATGTTATGCCAAGGAACACTGGTATCAATGACAAATCCTGTTTCGTTCATTTCCCTCAAAGAATTCAAATCCAAGGTACCGTTCGTCACCTGTACAGAATGATTGTCCACAATCAAACACGTTTGGTTCGGATCAACCGTGACTTGGGGCAAAGCGAAATCAAACCAGCAGTTTCTCCTTTTGGTGATGCCTCCCACAAGCGACAACCGGTGTTTGGGATTCGTCAAACGATAACCAAATTCAAAAAGGTTCAAATCCTCACGATGCCATTGTGTTCCAAGGCTGACAAACCGTATCGAAGAGAATCCCGTCAGGTTATTCTTCGGATATTTGCTGATTCTCCATCCTAGGGAAACGATGGTTTTGTCATTAACAATGACTCCCAGATTAGTTCCTTCGAGATAGCTGTCGTTCGTATTAACCCATAACTGGTTCGCCTCATCATAAACAACCAGGATGGGCAGAACATTTGAGGGGAGAGATATCATCTTTTCTCCCTCTTCATCTCGCAAAACATAACCGTCCAGTTCTTGCTGAATATAGACTATGAAGCCATCAGCTTTTGTTTGTTCTGTCGCAACAACCGGTTTCTTCTCATAGTTCAAGTACTCTGCGAACAAAACGCTGAGGATATAATCTTTGGATTGCAAATCCTCATCATTGAGTCCTATATCTCCGAAATAGAGGCTCTTTAGGTCAATCCGCTGTTTGTTGCACAACATATCCTCAAATGCGGAGACATCACAGTTTGATCCTGTAGGGAGCGAGCATTTGTCAAACACCTTGTGAGCTTCATGCAAGTTTACCACTCTTTGCCAAAGAGGGTATCTCAAGAATCTCCACGAACCCTCTGTGTAATCAGGAATTCTGATAATGAAATGATGCTTTGCAAGAAATTGCTTTGTAGTCTCCCAAAGATCCTTTTGCATATCATTTTGGCGGAAGACGTCAGCGAGATCCTGGCAAGCTCTGTTGTCCGTTCCAAAACCAAGATCCTCACTCAATGAGAATCGAATTGAGTCCTTGTCCTCACTTTGATTTTTATTGAGTGAACACACCTCCATAATTGCTACAAAAAAGGCTTGTTTTTCGCTCAGTTTATAAGACTTTTGCAAACATCTTCCTGCCAGCCTTGGAAGAGGCTCACCTGTGGAGGTGGCTATCACAGTCTGCTGCGTGTTGAACGCCGGATTATCCTTGAACAATGTTTTGAGCTGGCTATAAGTAAAGAACAAACTAATCGCAGAACCATTATCAAAACTTCTTTCCAGGTATTCGACAATGCAAGAGGAAAAACTATTGACGATAGAATACTCTTCATTGGGCATACAAGTTGATTATACTCCATTTCGATCAGCTGAAAACAAAAAATAGCATCCATATTGCCGAAAATTCATAGAGGTTGAATAATTGAACGGTAACCATGAAAACACCAACCGAAGCAAACCAAGAGAACTACCTCTATGTCATCAACAATACGTTGAATCAAGACGTCATTGATTGGAACGACAAGGACAGTCCTTCCTTTGTCTTTGTGAGATTCCGCAATTCCCCCAAGGAATACAAATATCGCAAGTGCCCCCAAATCTACAAACTTGAGAAGGAAAGAGAATACGACGGTAGCAAGTACCAGTTCTTCCTCATATCCGAGGCGGATGGACGGAAGGGGCCACAATCGGTTAAGAAAGCAGAATATTTCTCCTCCCCCTCCTCTTCCCTTTACAAGGTTTACTTCTCCAAAGGATTCATCAATTACTATGCTCCCCAGCAAATCGCTATCATTCTGAACACCTTGACCGACGGTTCGTGCAACCACTTGATCCAGTATTACAAGGCTATCGCAGACACCATCGGCCTTAAAGATGATGATGGAAACTTATTGCTTCACTACAACTATGAGGCCCTGGATTTCGTGGGCGAAGATACAGTCCTTTCCCTTTTCCTCAAAAGGTCTGGAAACGGCCATCCCTCACTCGAGTGTAAGAAAGACGACCATGCGATCCTGTATCCTTTCGGCTGCAACCTCAGCCAGATGCATGCTGTCGACCAAGCCCTGAGCCATCGTTTGAGCATCATTCAAGGACCACCTGGTACCGGGAAAACCCAAACCATCCTCTCTCTGACGAGCAATCTGCTCGCAAGGAACTATTCTGTTGCCGTGGTCTCGAACAACAATGCGTCAACGGCAAACGTCGCTGAGAAAATGCAGTCGAGAGGCTACCTGTTCACCACGGCGACGCTGGGAAGGAGAGTCAACAAAGAGTTGTTCATCTCCCAAGGACAAACCGCCATCCCTGATGCCCTTTCCCAAAAGAAGCTTCCTTCCTCAAATGCAATGGCAAAAGAGAAAGCCATTGTCAATACGGAAAGCAAATTAAAATCCTTGTTCATGATGCGGAACGACCTTGCCGAATGTGAAGCCCAGCTTGAAGCGCTCCTCGCCGAAAGGGGCCGTTTCGAACCATCGAGAACGACCCCTTCCCGGATTCTGAAAAAGACAAAGCGGTTGTCTTCAAAAGAGATTCTCATGCTTTGGACCGAACTGCAGGACCGTTATGATACCAAAGGGAAACTCTCCTTTTTCTTCAAACTCAACCAAGTACTGTTCCACCACATAAGGAACCTCAAGGCTTTCAAATCAATTCCAGCCCTCATCATCACATACCAGGGCCTATACTACGAAAAGAAAGAGCTTGAATTGCAAGATAAGATCAAGAGAATGAAATATACTCTTGCCCAAGAAGACTTCGAGAATTTGCAAGCCGTTCTCCAGAATGATTCCTCCTGTCTCCTTGACCACAGTCTCGCAGTGTACTACAAGGGACGAGCCCCTCGACGAGTATTCACCGCAGATGACCTTTGGAAGAATGCCAGAGACGTGCAAGCACAATACCCCGTTATCTTCAGCACCACATTCTCATTGCGGAATTCCCTCTCTCGTACGACCTACGATTACGTCATTGTCGACGAGTCGTCCCAAGTCGATCTAGTGACGGGGGTGCTCGCCATGTCCGTCGCAAGGAACATGGTGGTTGTGGGGGATCTCATGCAACTGCCCAACGTCATCAGCAACCCTGACAAAGCCGTAGCCACGATCATATCAGAAAAGATGGACATACATCCCGAATTCCGCTTTGAGAACAATTGCCTCCTTTCTTCTCTCGCAAGGGTCTTCCCCGAAGCCCCCAAAACCATGCTAAGGGAACACTATCGCTGCCATCCAAAAATCATCGGGTTCTGCAATGAGAAGTTCTATGACAACCAGCTCATCATCATGACCAAGGATCATGGGGAGAAAGACGTTTTGGAGGTAACCATGACGGCCAAAGGCAATCACGCCCGAAAACATGTCAACCAACGACAGATCGATGAGATTCGTGAACACATCCTGCCGTCTCTCAAGGAAGGGAATGCATCCCTCGATTGCGGCATCATTGCCCCCTACAACAACCAAGTGAATGAGATTGCCAGCCAAATCTTCGGTGTGGAAGTTGCAACCGTCCATAAGTTCCAAGGCCGGGAAAAGGACTCCATCATCATTTCTACGGTAGACAACCAAAGCAATGATTTCACCAACAACCCCAATTTGCTCAACGTCGCCGTCTCGCGGGCCAAGCAAAGGCTCCGTCTGGTGGTCTCTGATGAAGAAGCACAATCCAATTCAAACATCGGGGATCTCGTCCGCTATATCCGCTATCACGGGACGGTAAGCGAGCCCACGGTACACTCAGTCTTTGATCTTCTCTATGCCGATTACGAACGAGCGAGAAAGGTTTTCCTATCCAACCACAAAAGGGTTTCCGAATACGACTCGGAAAACCTCATGTATGCAGAGATAGAGTCCGTCCTGAAAGAGAGCCATCATGAAGCCATCGGTATAACCGTCCACCAGCCACTTTCCGCCCTCTTCTCCCGGCAACTCAACCTCCTGACCAAGCAAGAACGCCATTATGTCACGGACACCCCTTCCCACGTTGACTTCATGCTCTTCAGGAAAATCGACCGATCTCCTCTCCTCGCCATCGAGGTTGACGGCTATGCATACCACAAGAAGAATTCCAAGCAAGCAGCAAGGGACCAGATGAAGAACGCCATATTCGCGAAAACAGACTTCCCCCTCCTTCGTCTCAGCACCACAGGAAGTCAGGAGAAAGAGAAGATTGAGAAAGCACTTGATGGAGTCTTGGAAAAGTCATAACTTCCAAGCCAGATTGGTGGTTTTCAGTACCCTATCAGGAACAGCTGAATCATCGCAATGAGAGCACGCTGGAAGGGAGGGGCTTGAAGCCGGAGATCTTCTGAAGCTGAACGCCTCGGAAACCATCGGCAGTCCGGCGTATTTCACACAGGTCACGAAATGCTTGTTCGATGTCGTGGCGATGATGTAGTCGTGGTGGATGAGGAAGAGCATGTCCTGCTCCGGGGGGAGCGTGGCGATGTACTTGTCCAGCAACCGGCAACACTGGTCGGAGAGCAGGCCGACCTTGTACTCCTTGCCCGAACCCGTCGTCTTGATCCGGTTGACGAACTTGTGCGTCCCCGAGTTGACGGAGGATGTCGTGAACACCCCTTTCAGCTCCGGGTAGTAGTTTTCCCTCCTCAGCCCGGCGATCTCGCCGGGGCGGAAGCCGGTGCACTTCATGATGTGGAAGTAGCACGCCCACATCAGGGAGCGCCACACCCAGACGGCCTCCGCGTCGTTCTCCGGGAACAGCACGGCCATCTCCTCCTCGTTGAAGATTTCCCTAGGCACGCCCCTCGCGATGATTTCCTGCACCTTCCTGCACGGATTGTCCTTTACCAGTTCGAGGCGCACCGCCTCGTCCATGATCTCCGACAGGCAGGACAGCACCTTGTTCTTCGAGTCGTCGGAAAGCTCCTCGCCCCTCTTCCCGTTCTTCTTGGGGAGGGACACGAACCAGTCGTCGATCTCGTACGGCTTGATGTCGGTGATGAGTTCCCCCCCGAACTTGGGGAGGATGTAGTTCCTGAGCCGCCCGTTCATGCTTGTGTAGTACGATTCGGAGAGGTGCCGGTTCTTCCTCGTGCAGAGCGCCCGGTACGAGTAGCTGTCCGTGCGCGTGAAGAAGTCCCTCGCGAACTCCTCCAGTGTGGGCGTACCGGCGAATTTCCTGCGGAGCTGCCTTTCCGCCCACTTTGTCGCGTCCTCTTTTGTGAAATACCCGGAAGAGACCCATCTTCCGGTACCGTCAAACATCACTTGTATACGCCTTCCATTCCGGCAAGTGATTCTGAACTCCCTGTTCATGTATATGCAAATTGTAAGTTTTATGGGGTATTTTGTAAACCCGAAAAAGGGTGGGATGCACGATTTTTAGTAAAAAAAGCACAAACAACCCCTTTCCCCATAAGGAATAGGGGGTCATTTTTCTTGCCGCCTCCCAGAATCGAACTGGGGACACAAGGATTTTCAGTCCTTTGCTCTACCAACTGAGCTAAAGCGGCATACGCGTGAAGAGAATACCAAATTATCGAATCTGTGTAAACCCATTTTATGGCAACTTCTTTCTCAAATTGTGATCTTGAACACTACTTTCTTGATGACCGATGGTTTTTCGTCAACAAGACACGGACTATGTGGTTCGCCCGGAAAAAAGATAACGAAGGTGCCGACAATCGCATGAAGCATGGTGGCTGTCGTTCCTGCAATGAATTCGGCATCGATCGTCTCGTTGTACGGAGAGATGACTGTTACGGGACTCGCCCATGCACAGTCCATCGCTTCCTTGCCGGAAAGAAGGATTTGGACGTCGCATTCCTTGTGATGGACTTCCCATTTCTCCGCCTTGAGAAGTTTCGTCGTGTATGACGAGATTATGTAATGGACCAGAGGGTTGTCCGTCGCATACGTGCCAGGACGACTATCGTCCAGCGTTCCGCTTTGGATGATTTTGATGACTGAGGAAAGGGCAGGCAGAACCGTTGTGTACCTTCCCATCTGTTCTGTACGGTCGATAATCATGATACTTCTCCTTCAGGATACTATAGTGAACGTTTTCCAGTCCTTGCACGGTTTCTTGGTGAATTCGGGAATCGTCGCCTGAAGGTTGCGTATCAAGGTTTTCGTATCGTCCTCTTGGATTGTGGCGAGAAGCTTCTCAAATGACGTTTGTCGGAGTGTCCCCGTGACCTTCGCCTTAAAGATACGTGAGTTGCTTGTTGGTAATGTGTTGTCCTTGTTGGCGAGAAGTTCCTCGTAAAGTTTTTCTCCCGGGCGCAATCCGGTGATAATGATCTTGTTTTTCTCTTTGTCCCCATAGATGTCGATAAGTTTCTGTGCAAAGTCATAGATCTTTACCGGTTCTCCCATGTCCAGGACCATGACTTCTCCACCTTTGCCCATCGCGCCCGCACGGAATACAAGGCCGACCGCCTCGGGGATCGCCATGAAATACCGGATGATGTTCTTATCCGTTACCGTGATGGGCACCCCTGCCTTGATCTGTTCGAAAAACAAGGGAAGCATCGACCCCCGGCTTCCAAGCACATTGCCAAAGCGGACGCATACTATCGGAGTCTCATCGCTGGTCAGCATTGCCGCTTCCATTTCCACGACACGTTTGGTCGCTCCCATTATATTGGTGGGGTTTACCGCTTTGTCGGTTGAGATGACAATGACCTTCTCTGCATGGGCTTCCTTCGCCGCAACAAGGACATTGTAGGAGCCGGGAATGTTGGTCCTGATAGCTTCCTCCGGATACATTTCCATCATGGGAACATGTTTGTATGCCGCAGCGTGGAACACAATCTGTGGTTTGAAAGTCTCAAATACTTCGTCGATTTTCTCCTTGTTCTTGATATCGCAACAGACAGGAAAGATTTCTGGAGAGAACTCCTGCTGGTAATCGTGGAGTTCCAGAGAGAGATTGTGCAATTCCGTCTCGTCGATGTCCAACAGAAGCAGCTGGCTGGGATGGAATGATTTCAGTTGACGGCATATCTCGCTTCCGATGGAGCCGCCGGCTCCGGTGACAAGCACGCGTTTTCCCTGTACCATCTCGAAGATCGGCTTTCGATCGATGTCGATCAACGGACGTCCGAGAAGATCGGGATAGTCCAGAGAACGAAGATCCATCTCCGTCTTGTGGTTGCTGTTCTGGAGTTCGAACATCGACGGCGCAATCTTAACGTCCACCTTGTATTGCTTGGAGGAAAGTGCGAGCTTCTGCATTTTTGTCGCAGAGATTCCGGTGGAGATGGCGACGATCAACATATCGGGCTGACGGGAAGCGTAAATCGTATCAATGTCGTCGATCGTCCCCAACACCTTGCGCCCCAGGATGATCCGCTTGTGGTATTTCGGGTCGTCGTCGACCAACCCGATGATCTCGTACGGTGACTTCCCCTCGTCCTCATGGCGGAGGAAGGCTTTCCCGCATTCCCCGACGCCATACACGATGACCCTGGCGCTGTCCCCCGGTTTCCTCTTCAGCCGTACTTCATAGACAAGCCGGTAAAACACCCGGTATCCGACGAATCCCAGATAATTCCACATGGCGAGGTTCGCGGCAAGCCGGGAGGGGAGGGCCGAAAACCCGTCCTTGACCCCAAAGAAGAGATAGCTTGCGATATCGACCAGAAACAACGAGAGGCCGTGTTCAAGAAGGTCGAGGGAACAGTATCGGAGGGATATGTTGTACACCCTGAAGACGTACGCCACGAGGATCTTCAATGCGACGATCCAGAATATCAAGGGGATGTACGAGGAGAAACCGCCCGACCTCCCGATGGTAAGGAAAACCGCCCAGAGCCCTGTGGCCGTCAGAACAATGAAATCGACTGCCAGAAGGATGGCGAGCCGGATTGTGTTGGAAGAATGAGACCTCACGATGTAGACTCCATATATTTCTAGATTAACAATAATACATGCAAGAAAACAAACATATAATATTGTAACTGTCTTTTATCCTATTTGTGAAGATGGTTGGTTTATAAAATGAGCTTTCTTTCTTTGTGACTTTACTTTGTTCTTGGCAGTTTAAGAAAATATGGTGTGAAAATTCTTTTGTCGGTTTTTGCATAAAGAAACATATGACAGAATTTAAATAGTATATTATACACAGTATATAAGAATCAATATTTTCTGTTTGTTGTTTTCTACTTCGTGTTTTTGATGATATACCAATGAACCTTTACTTTATATGAGAAAACATTTACATTACAAGCAAATGATGTGTCATGAGATTCGAAAACAATTCATCTCCGTTTTTCTTTTCTTTTTGTTATCCTCCGCTTTTTGTTTTGCGACGGTGACGGCGACCTATACCCCCGAAACGAATGTATATTTTTCATTGAGTCCAGGTCCATTCACTTCACCTACTGTCATTGGATCGAAAATCGGTACACTTGTCATTACTTCAGATTCTGGTGCAGGGACGATTTATACCCCGGGGTTTCTGAATATTACGGGTGTGACGAACATCACGATGACGGGACAATATCGAGAGGAGTTTAACGAATATAACCCGTTTTATACCAAAACAAATTTGCTATTTGGACTTGTTGTCGTGTCTTATCCCAATGGAGTTGGTTCAAAACCTGTGTTACAACCATTGTATGGAAATACGACATGGCCAATAATATCTCAGAAGGTTGTTGTTGCTGTTAATCCACTTGTGGTTGAAATATATCTCGTCAACACCAATAGCGATAATCCAAAAGTCAAAGCAACATTAGGGACAGACGGGCAGCACTACAAACTAGATTCCACGTATGCCATAAATGGAGCTTTTTCCCCGGCATTCACATTGGCTGTGGCACAGGATGCAAATACGAATTTTGGATGGTATTCCGGTGATATGGAGGGGAAAGGGGAATATATTTCTGTCAATGGAAATAATGCCGAGGCCTCCACTTCTTTTGTAGGAACGGGAATATATTCTGATTCATCCAACAATGGCATGATTTACGGAGACAAAGTTGAAGAACCCACCCCGGAGTTGTCATTCTATTTCGCTGATACAGCGTCGATGTTCTCCATTGCGCAAGCGATCGGAAGCAACAAAGCCGTCGTCACGCAGGCAAACATTACGTTGACAAACGGTGTCAGCGGCCAGACCTACACACAAAAGATGACTTTTACCGATAACGCCGCAAGTACGACTGCGTTTCAGCTGACTCCCGATCGAGGCACTGGTACGGCGCTGGACTTCGACCTGTATTTGGGAAACGACCAATTGACAAAAGGGGTTTCATACTATTGGACGGGAATCACCAACGGCATCAACATGAAGGATCTGAAGGTCGGCGGCATCGATGCCACGGCGGCGGCCAACGGAGCGAGCGGTACGTATCGGGATACGATCACGGTGAGTTTTACGACGTTGCCGTAAGAAAGGTCGTCCTTTTTTCTGAATCTTCCCATCTGTTGGATTTTCGGTTTTACCATAAAGCGTCTGTCTTTCGCCATTTTCTTATGAGAACGTTCAGCGAAAACGGTCTTGTGCCATTACTGCGAATTCCTTATTGACAGATCGGGAGAACCAGACGACAATCATACCTGTAAAGTAGGTTAATAGGGTTCGCAACAATACTGTTTCATTGAAAAGTACTTCTACGATGGAGGCATTGTGGTGTCGAGCATCAAGCAAAAGGAATAAACGTATATTCGATTGGGTGGGTCCTTGGATATACGGAGATACCTGAGATGATGAATTGGAAGCCGAAGGCCGTTTTTCCAGATTCAACGGTATGTAGTCCACTTGACGATTTCTCAAGGACCTCAGAGATAAGTTGGAGATTTTATGTCGGGAGAAAGAGAGGCATGTGTGAATGTATCACGTGGACCGATGCATTAACGATTCCTGCGGCGGTTCATTTGTCAACAATTCGGAAAACTGAAAAATCGGTTTTGTTACGGGAAAAGATTGCAAAAATACATGTTCCGGACTTAGGGTATCTGCTTGGATCATAATGCTTTTGCAACACCTGAAGAGGAGCCGAATGTTGTCCATTGACGTGGAAAACTTGTTGGTTGTGTGTTTAAAAAAAGTGAAGCTAAATTGGGTCCGATAAGTCATCGTGTGATGATTTGAATTCTCAAAGCGGGAGAAATTTTCTCCTCTGATTTGTATAGGGTATTGCGTTTTGGACAAAGTCTTTTATCGTAATGGTCCGTATTCCTTCTTCGATGCACAAATTCTAAAAAAATACCTATGCCACCATTGGCTCTGTCATTTGCGTGCGTTATGCATGAGAAACATCTTGTGTATTAGATAAAATATTGTGTTTATATCATGTGTTTATGTAAGGAATGATATTATGAATATGAAAATGTACCAAGCTTATGTGGATATTCTCCGATCGGAACTCGTCCCTGCATTGGGATGCACCGAACCAATTGCGATTGCGTTTGCTGCGGCACGGGCGCGGGAAGTGTTGGGGGAAATGCCGGAGTCCATTATGGTGGAATGTAGCGGTAATATCATCAAGAACGTCCAGAGTGTTACCGTACCGAATTCCAATGGACAAAAAGGCATAGACGTCGCAGCGACATTGGGAGTGGTTGGAGGAGATGCTTCAAAGGGCTTGGAAGTGCTGACGGGGGTGACAAGCGAAGAGACGCAACTGACAAGGACTCTTGTACGTGCCGGTTTTTGTTCCTGTTCCCTTGTAAAAGGAAAAGACAATCTATACATCAGGGTTGTGGCGGAAAAGGGGATCCATAAGGCTACGGTGGAAGTTTCAGGACAACACACCAATGTGACAAGGATTGAGAAAGACGGGAAGATCCTGTTTTGGAAAGGAGAGAAAAATGCCATTGATGGTCAGTGTGAAAACAAAAAGCTTCTCACTGTTGAGAGTATCTTTCAGTTCGCGAATACGGTGAGAATGGAAGATATCCAAGATGTCATCGACAAACAGGTGGCGTTGAATTCTTCTATAAGTCAGGAAGGGCAGAAGCATGTCTGGGGTGCACAGGTCGGCAGGTCGTTGCTGAAATTCTATGACAAGGGGGATGTACGTATCAGAGCTCGTGCTGCTGCGGCGGCGGGTAGTGACGCGCGAATGAGTGGTTGTGCTCTTCCCGTGGTCATCAATAGCGGAAGCGGTAACCAGGGGATGACGGTTTCCCTCCCCGTTGTCGAGTATGCAAAGGAGCTCGGCGCCAGTCACGATCAGTTGGTACGAGCGTTGGTCGTATCGAATTTGATTTCCATCATGGAGAAAAGCTATATCGGAGACTTATCCGCTTTTTGCGGTGCCGTCACGGCTGCGGCGGGTGCCGGTTGCGGGATAACGTATCTGTACGGGGGTGGGATTGATGCCATTTCAAAAACGTTGACGAATACGCTGGCAGATGTAGGGGGAATTGTCTGTGACGGTGCAAAACCTTCTTGTGCGGCGAAGATCTCCTCCGCTTTGGAAGCGGCCATAATGGGGTTTGAAATGGGCGCAAAAGAGGGTATCACATTTCGAAACGGTGAAGGATTGGTGAAAATGAATGCGGATGAGACCGTAAAGAGTTTTGGACGCGTGGGGAAGGAAGGAATGAAATCCACTGACGAAGAGATTCTTCAAATTATGCTTGAGAGGCGACAGGGAGAAGGTGAGGGAGCTTGACTACGGTCACAGGAATGCGGGTGCATCTTCCCTTGTATTCCGATGGCTGTGTTGTCTGTCGATGTTATCGTGCGTGTCGTCAGCTCCATCCCGTACTGCATGATATTCCAGACAAAGAAATAACGTTTAGGACAAGAGAATGTGATTCGTACCTTTCGGATGAGTTCTCTTGTTGATATCGTGTGCTCTTTTCCTTGGATCCTGCATATCTCTACAAAAGAATAATGACGGCGATTGAATGATCGTTGGAAAATACTGAAAACATTTTTTCGTTGACAATCTTGAAAATGAAGGTATGATATAACCTGTAAAATAGGTAACTAGGTAAGTATGTTTCTATAAATCCTCGAGGAGAAATCGAAACGATGAAGAACATCAGATACATCAAGAAAAGAATCTATGAAAGCAGGTACCTTTATCTGTTGTTTTTCCTTCCTTGCGTTTATCTTGTCATTTTCAAATACGGAGCGATGGGATGGCTGGGGATTGCATTCAAAGATTTCAACGCACGGGCTGGGTTCGTACAAAGCAAATGGGTCGGATGGTCAAATTTCCAGCAGTTTCTCCATGATCCGTATTTTTATCGGATCCTTAAAAATACCATCGTATTGAATGTTTGGATGCTGATTTTTTTCTTTCCCGTTCCCATAGCGTTAGCGTTGCTGATTGATGAGATTCCCCATGGAAGGGCAAAAAAACTTGTACAAACGATCAGTTATCTTCCTTATTTCGTCTCGACGGTCGTTGTGTGTTCGCTGGTGATTTACCTGTTCGCGGCCGACGGATTGGTAAATGACGTGATGGTTGATTTTGGAGCTTCAAGAAAAACATATTTGATGGATCCCGGCTGGTTCCGCCCACTTTATGTGATTTCGGAGATTTGGCAGAACGCGGGATGGGGTTCCATCATCTATTTGGCCGGGCTTGCTGGAATAAATCCTCAATTGTACGAAGCGGCGACGATTGACGGAGCGTCACGTTTTTCGCAAGTGGTACACGTCAGTATTCCCGGCATCGCTCCGATCATATCCATCCAGTTCTTACTCACCATCGGGAAACTACTGAATGTGGGATATGAGAAAATTTTGCTTCTGTATTCCGGGGCGACATACAAAACAGCCGATGTCATTTCAACGTATGTGTACCGTCGTGGACTCATAGACGCCGATTATAGTTATGGGGCGGCTGTCAGTATTTTCCAGGCAGTCCTTGCTTTGGTTCTTGTGGTGGGAGCCAACAAAGCCGCAAAGAAAATTGGTTCGACAAGCCTGTGGTAACAAAGGAGAGGCTATGGTAGGAGAAAGACGACTTACTCCATACAAGTTGTTGGTATACATCGTGTTGTTGATGTGCTGCTTTTTCGTTTTGTATCCATTGTACTATATGGTTATCGTTTCCATCAGTGACGGATATGCGGTGAGCAGGGGTGAGGTCAAATTCTATCCCCAAGGAGTCAATCTTGAGGCGTATAAAGCCGTATTTCGGTACAGTACCGTCCCTCGTTCGTATCTCAATTCCGTTATCTACACGGTAATGGGGACGTTCATTTCTGTGACTATGACTTCCCTCTGCGCGTATCCTTTAAGCCGCAAGAAAATGTTCGGGAGGGAAGTGCTGACGTTTTTTGTCGCGTTCACAATGTTCTTTGATGCGGGCTTGGTCGCGAATTACTTGGTGGTGCGTTCGTTGCATATGCTGAACACCCTGTGGGCGATCGTGATTCCTGGTGCCGTCAACGTTTGGTATATGATCATTATGCGGACGTTCTATGGTAGCATCTCGGAGGAGATGTATGAATCCGCATATATCGACGGTGCCAACGATCTGCAGGTATATCACAAGATAGTATTGCCGCTTTCAAAAGCCGTGATCGCCACGATGATCTTGTTTTATGCCGTGAATTTCTGGAACAGCTATATCCCGCCTTTGTTGTATCTGAACAGTCGGACGAAATTCCCGATGCCTTTGCTACTTCGGAACATCGTGTTGGGGAGCGATAACATCTCTTTCAGTTCCACTTCGGTAAGTTCGGATCTTTCGGTGTTGGGCACCAACATTCGTTATGCGGTCATTTTCATCACTATCTTGCCAATTCTGCTTATCTATCCTTTCGTACAAAAATACTTTGTGAAAGGGATCATGATCGGTTCAATAAAAGGCTGAAGTTTCTGATATTGAGTTTTCATTGAGATTATCAAGGAGGAAAAAATGAAAAGGAATATCATGGTCTTGGTGTTATTGGTGTGTTTGGGAAGTGTGGCGTTTTCCAATGGAGCGAAGGAAGAACGGGCAAATTCTCAGACAGATGACAATCGTTTGATTACGATTACGTGGATGCGAAGCGAAAACCCTGCGCAACCTCTCAACGAAGAGAACAAATGCATTGAGATGATTGAGAAGGCGTTGAATGTTCGCATCGATCTGCAACTCGTCCCTGCTTCCGATTGGGCGACGAAAAAGTCTGTGATTCTGGCATCAAACGACATGCCGGATGTAATGCAGGGGTTGACCGTCGATGATCTGCGAAAATATGGAGCCACCGGAATGTTCGTGAATCTGTTGGATTATCCTGACGATATTAGGGACTATCTGAATATCGTTCAGGCTTCCGATCGAGAAGAAGCTACGAGAAATTTCTTGGTGGATGGAGGAATGTATGCGTTTCAGGGATTGGAATACAACAGGATTGACATCGCATCAATTCCCGCTATCCGCATGGATTTGCTGAAAGAATCCAATCTTTCTGTTCCTCAGAGTTGGGACGAACTATACAAGGATTTATTGATCATCAAGCAGAAACATCCCGATATGTATGGATTTTCCACGCGTAACGGAACGACTTATATGATTGGACAGTATGCATTCGAACTGGGGAGCGGCGGATACCCGACATTCAGCAAGAGCGGCATGTATTTTGAACCGACAAGCAAGACATGGGTATACGGTCCGACAAGTGCCGGTTTTATGCATGTCATTCAATTCCTTGCGAATTCGTACAAAGATAAGTTGTTGTATCCGGATTATGCGACCATGAACAAAAGCGATGAGTTCGAGAAACTGTCGAACGGGACGTTGATGATGGTAACCGACAACAATTCTTTTGTTGGACGGGTGTACAACCCGAACATCAAAGGGAAAAACCCGGATGCGTATTTCGATATTCTCAAACCGATGAAGAATCCCAATAGTACACAACGTGCGCTTAGGTATGAACATGATTGGACTGATGATTTTGTGGCGATTAGCGCTGATACGAAATATCCCGAGAGAGTGGTAAAAGCGATCAACTGGTTCTATACGGAGACGGGTCGGATGGTTACGAACTTCGGGGAAGAAGGGGTTGACTATACGATGGATAATGGCACGCCGACGGTAAATCAGGCTTTGATTGAAAAACATGCCAACGATTCAGACGTGTTCAGCGGTATTCAGGGAGATCTCGGGGTAGGCCTGCTTGGTCTTGGCCTTTATGTTGATGAATCTTTGTATGCACAGGTGTCCGATCCGATTATGATCAGTGAAGGAAAGTTAATCCGACAGTGGACGAAAGATGGATTGATCGAGTACAACAAATCGCTTCCCAACTTCACTACCGAGGAACAGCAACGGATTACGCAGCTACAAAATAACATCGAAAACACGTTTATGAATGAAATTGATTTGTTCATAACAGGGAAAACACCACTCTCAAAATGGCCTGATTTCGTAAAAGAACTGCAGGGGCAAGGAACCGAGGAACTGGAAAAACTGTACAACGACGCCTATCAAAGATTATTGAAGTAACAAAAGAAAAAACTACGCTGGGATATGGTTCGTCCCAGCGCATTCGGAGGGGTTCGATATGATGGATATCAGTATGGTGCATGTGGTTTTGGAGCAAGGAAGATCATCCTGTGAGAAAGAAACGGCGATGGTTTTCCGCGATATGGTGAAGAAACGAAGCGGGATTGAAATACCTGTGTCTCCAACGCCGGGATTGGTATCCATCGGCTTCTATACAGAAGACTCCTTTGCCGTTTATCAGAAGGAATTTGTACCTCTTCTCAAAGAAATCCCATCGACCGGAGCGGAAGGATTTAAAATTAAAGTGAGTGTTTCCGGAATCAGGAAAGCCATTTGGGTGGTCGGGCATGACGAAAGGGGTACGTTCTATGGGATGGCGAGGATACTGAGAAAAATATATGCGAAAAATGGACAGATTTTATATCCTGAGGCAATAGATGGTCTTTCTGTCACTCCCGAATATCCAATACGTGGACACCAGTTGGGATACAGGGACAAACAGAACACTTGTCCTGCATGGGGTATGAAGGAATATGCGACGTATATCCGTGATTTGGAGCTTTTTGGCGCGAATTCCATCGAATTGCTTCCCCCACGCACCGATGATGCCTTGTATTCATCTTTATTTTCCACGGATCCCCATGAAATGATGATCGGGTTGTCCCGGATCATTCATTCTTATCATATGGACGTGTGGCTTTGGTATCCTAATCTTGGGACAGGATATGATACGCAGGAGAAGATGGAGAAGGAAATCAGGGAAAGAGAGCAGGTGTTTGCGGAAATTCCCTATCTGGATGCAGTATCCATACCTTTCGGGGATCCCGGTTCACTTTTCCCGACCGAGGCGTTTCGGGTGACTGCCGTATTTGCACAGATTCTAAAGAAATATCATCCGGAAGCTACCATATGGATCGCACCTCAGCATTTCCAGCCGGAACCCGGTTGGTACGATGCGTTTTATGCTGAACTGAAGAAGGAGCCGGTATGGCTTACCGGTGTTTGTTTTGCTCCATGGGAACAGGATTCCATTCAGGATTTGGTGAAAAAAATTCCCGCAAAATATCGGACAAGGATCCGAAACTATCCGGATATCACGCATAATACGAACTGTCAATTTCCCGTACCGGAGTGGGATGATGCATTTGCATTAACATTGGGCCGAGAAGGGAATAACATGAGGCCAGAAGGCATGAAACGCATTCATAATTTTCATGCCAAGTGTACTGTGGGATCGATCACCTACAGCGAGGGGATACATGATGATGTAAACAAAATGATATGGTGCGATCAGGATTTCTCCACGAAAATGTCGGCAAGGGAGACGGTGGAGGACTATGTCAGAATGTTTGTTGATGGCGACTTGGTGAAGGAACTCTCTGATGTCATTTTTCAAACCGAGCGTTCATGGGTGGGACCAATCACGAAAAATACCGGCATCGACGATAATTATCGGCTGATGCGGCGTCTTGATGCGGAAGTTGACGAGCAGGTCAAGCGGAATTTCCGCTATCAGATGATCAAACTACGGGTGTTGTCAGATTATTACACAAAGTACAAATATCTCGACGATCAGAAGAACGAATGTGATGCGAAAAAAATCCTATCCGAAGCCAATAAACGAGGATCACTTGCCGCAATCAAGGAAGCAAGAAGTATTTTTCACAAAAGTTATGATGAGATGAAAGAAGAAGCATTGCTTCATGAGATGCAGAAACTGTCAGATGACCTTTTTGCTTCCTGTCGGATCCGGTTGACGGTAACACATCATCATGGTCAGTCTTGGATTCGAGGGGCATATCTTGAAACTGCATGGATGCCTCTCAATGATTATCAGTTTTACATGGAAATGTTTAAAAGGATTGTCAAAATGCCTTCTGAGCCGCAACGCCTCGAGGCGATATCCTCCGTATTGCATCGAACCGATCCCCCAAAGGGAAGCTTTTATTATAATCTTGGAAGTTTTGAAGGGTTTTCCCATGTAAAGCAGTGGGAAAAATGGGATGAGGATCCTGGATACCTCCATTCGCCGATGATGGATCATAGCATATATAACATCATGGGTTTTTTTCATCATATGCAAGGATGGTACGATGAGTTTCCCTTGCCGCTCAGTTGGACGCGGAATGCCGAGGTAATTTATGGGACGCCGCTTGAAGCGACATTTGGGGGGCTCGATCCGCATGTCGCATATAAGTTGCGCGTGATTTACCCAACGCAGTTCTTCAAAGCCGTGTTTTTGCTCCAGAAACAAGTTGAACCGACATCGGCTACCCTATATGCGGGAGACTGCCTTCTCGCGAAAGAGATTCCCTGCATTCCCATTGGATCTGATGCGTATTGGGAATATGAGTTGCCTCCCGAAAGCTACAAGGACGGGACGTTGACGTTACGGTGGCAGGTCCACGATACGCTGGGGCCTCTTGGTGTGAGTGATCTATGGCTCCTGAAGAAAGAAGAAAACAAAGATGAGTCACAATAAACGGGAATGACGCAATTTACAGGCCATGAATGAAATATGGAGAGGTTGCCCTACGGATAGAGGAACGTTGGGTGCCATGAACGTGAAAGTTTCCCACGGGAAGGTGGAAATTCCCTTGCACGGGAAACTTGTATGATTCGCGGAGAGACATGGGAGACGCACCTATTTCAAAGATGTGTTGAACCATATCTGTCGGCAGAAAAAAGGGGAAGGGGAGAGTAAAAAAATGAAGAAAGAATATCATGGCTGTTGGCCGACGATGATTACGCCGTTCACTGAGGACAATAAGGTGGATTTCAAAGCGATCAAAGCTTTGGTCGAATGGTATATTGTCCATGGTGCCGACGGCATCTTTTCTGTTTGCCAATCGAGCGAGATGTTCTTTTTGACCGCTCAGGAGAAGATTGACATCGCGAAAGCCGTGGTTGATGCGAACAGAGGACGGATCAGGGTGATTGCATCGGGGCATACCGCCGAAGACCATCAAGAGCAGATTGATGAACTTGGCAAGATGGCGCAAACGGGCGTGGACGCCGTGGTGCTTGTCTCCAACCGATTAGCCAGGGAAGAGCAGGGAGAGAGTGTATTCAACGAAAATGCGGAAGATATATTCCGGCAACTTCCCGATGTGACGTTTGGTCTGTATGAATGTCCGTATCCGTATCTTCGGTTGTTGACCGATGATTTCCTTTCCCTGTGTGCGGGAACAGGGAAACTTGTGTTTCTCAAAGATGTAAGTTGCTCGCTTGCCTTGGAAAGACATCGGGCCGATTTGGTGAGGGGAACATCGCTTTCTCTTTTCAACGCAAATACTTCGACGTTACTTGATTCGTTGGTGTACGGATATGACGGATACAACGGCGTGATGGGGAATTTTCACATCGATCTGTACAAGTGGCTGTACGAGCATTATCGGGATGATCCGGCGGCGGCGCGCCGGGCAAGCGATTTTCTCACGCTCGCCGCAGTTACGGAAGCCCGGGCATATCCGGTGAATGCGAAGTATCATTGCCAATGCGTCGGCATTCCCATGTCGCTAACGACAAGAAGCAAAGATGTTTCTTGTTTGAACGAAAATGCGCGGCATGAGGTTGAAAGTCTCATCCGTTTGGAAGACGAAGTACGAAAAAGGTTGGGATTGAACAATTGGAGAGGAGAGCCTTTGCCTCCGGAGGATGTATAATGGATTCTATGAAAGAACAAATAAATGATGAAGCGGGGTTTTCCCTTTCTCGTACGAATCTCAGTCAGCAGGTGGCTGATCATCTGGAGGAAGTGATTCTCAGTTCTCCTTCTTCAATGGTCAGCGAGAAACTGCCATCGGAACAACAGCTTGCCAAAGAATATGCGGTGAGTCGTCCCGTCATTCGCGAAGCATTGAAACTATTGCAGGAACGAGGTCTTGTCACGTTGAGAAATGGATTGGGGGCGTTCATCACGAAACCGGCAACGAGTACGGTGTTCTCGGCGGTGAGCAGGATCATGCAAATGAACCATATCTCAGACAAGGACCTGACCCAGATGCGTGGCCTCATCGAGGTGAGTGCGGCAAAACTTGCGGCGCAGAATGCGACGGAAAAAGATCTTGGGAATCTTCGGGAGAACATGCGAAGGTTCAGCGACAAGTCTCTTTCCTTGAAGGAACGGGTCAGTTTGGACAGCCAGTTTCATCTCATCGTCGCCCATGCCTCGGGGAATGCGCTTCTGGAGATGTTCAATGAGGTCTTGATCTCCATGCTTGCGGATTACATGGGCAAGGGCGTGTTGATCGCCGGAGGAGTCGATGATGCCATTGCGCGACATCAGAAAATCGCCGAGGCCTTGTATGCCCATGATGTGGATGCTTCGGTAAAGGCAATGGAAGAACATATCGCATATTCCGAGCAGAATGTCGAACGGTTCGCTGCGCAATCGAAAAAAGGTGGAACGGGAAAGCGAACCAGAAAGGAGGAATGAGATGGCGAAATCACGGTTGATTGGGAGATATCCGGTCATCGGCATCAGGCCGATCATCGACGCGCGCGAGGGGATGCTGGACGTGCGCGCGTCGCTTGAGGGGCTGACGATGCGCATGGCGCGTCAGGCGAAAGAACTGCTGGAGTCGGAGGTGCGCTACAGCGACGGGGAGCCGGTGGAAGTGGTCGTTGCGGACACGACGATCGGGCGTGTGGCGGAGAGCGCGGCATGTGCGGAGAAGTTCAAGAGGCTGGGTGTGGACATCACGCTCTCCGTCTCTCCGTGCTGGTGCTACGGTTCGGAGACGATGGACACGGATCCGATGACGATCAAGGGTGTGTGGGGGCTGAATGCGACGGAGCGGCCCGGTGCGGTGTATCTGGCGTGCGTGCTCGCGGACTATGCGCGTAAGGGGTTGCCCGCGTTCGGGATCTACGGGGATTATGTGCAGGACTTCGAGGACGGGGCGATCCCCGACGATGTGAAGGAAAAGATCGTTCGCTTCGGACGTGCTGCGGTGGCGGCGGCGACCATGCGGGGGAAGAGCTACCTGCAGATCGGGTCCCAGTGTATGGGAATCTCCGGGTCGATGATCGACCCGGACTTCTTCGAGGAATACCTTGGGATGCGGGTGGAGTCGGTGGACGAGGTCGAGGTGTACCGGCGGATCGAGAAAGGGATCTACGACGAGGCTGAGTTCGAAAAGGCGAAAGCATGGGTCGGTCGGTGGTGCCCGACGGGATTCGACAAGAATCCGGATGGAGCGAGGAAAAGCGAAGCGGAGCTGGATCGGGACTGGGATTTCACGATCAAGTGTGCGCTGGTCATCAAGGACCTGATGAACGGGAACCCCGAGTTGAGGCAAAAGGGTTGGAACGAGGAGTCCTTGGGGCACAACGCGATCGCTGCGGGATTCCAAGGGCAGCGGCAGTGGACGGACATGTTGCCGGACACTGATTTTCCCGAGGCGGTACTGAACACGGGCTTCGACTGGGACGGGGGTCGTGAACCGTACGTGCTGGCGACGGAGAACGATACGCTCAACGGGGCGACGATGTTGTTGCTGAAGTTGCTGACGGGGCGGGCGCAGATGTTCGCGGACGTGAGGACCTGCTGGACTGGCAGAAGCGTACGGGAGTGGTACCACTATGAGCTTGAGGGGCACGCGGCGGAGGCGGACGGGTTCATCCATCTGATCAACAGCGGGGCGTGTTGCCTGGAGGCGACCGGAGAGATGAAGGGTCCGGACGGAAAGGCGGAAATCAAGCCGTTCTGGGAGGCGACGGACGGGGACCGGGAGGCGTGCCTGAGGGCGGTGACGTGGAACACGTCGGATCTTGGGTATTTCCGCGGGGGCGGGTTCTCCTCCCGGTTCATGACGCGGAGCGAGATGCCCGCGACGATGGCGAGGATCAACATCGTGAAAGGACTCGGCCCTGTGCTGCAACTGGCGGAAGGCTGGACGGTCGCGTTGCCGGAGGAGGTGGCGGACGCGATCTGGAAGCGGACCGACTACACGTGGCCGTGCACGTGGTTCGCCCCGAGGGTGACGGGGAAGACTCCGTTCACCAATGCGTACGAGGTGATGAACAACTGGGGCGCGAACCATGGGGCGATCAGCTACGGGCATGTGGGGGCGGATTTGATCACGTTGTGCTCGATGCTGCGCATCCCGGTGTGCATGCACAATGTGCCGGACGAGGACATTTTCCGCCCGAGTTGCTGGAATTCGTTCGGCATGGACAAAGAGGGGCAGGACTACCGCGCCTGCAAGGCCTTCGGACCCATGTATAGGTAGCAGAAAATACAGGAATGTGATAGTCATCGTGTTTTTTGTCCTAGAACACGGTGGCTTTCCCATAAAGGGGCTGTGTGCCATGCTGAAAACAATCCCTCCGATCATCGGACCGGAGTTGTTGAAGATTCTCGATGAAATGGGGCATGGTGATGAAGTCGTCATCGCCGATGGAAATTTTCCCTGTGCCTCGATGAACGGACGGGTGATCAGGATGGACGGACACGGGGTGCCCGAGGTACTCGAGGCGATTCTCTCGTTATTTCCGTTGGATCATGCGTCGAGGAATGTCATTTTGATGTCCGTTTCCCCTGGCGATGACGTGAAAACGCCGATATGGGGGACGTACGCTACGCTCTGCAGCGCCGGCGATGTCCATTACAAGGGATACCAAACCATCGACCGGTTTGCGTTTTACGAATGTGCGAAACATGCATACGCCGTCATCGCCACGAGCGAGAGGGCTCTGTACGCGAACATCCTGTTGAAGAAAGGCATTGTCTCTGCAGGCGAGGAAACGTGTTGTTCTCCCTGAGCGTTCGGGATACAATTCTTTGCATGAAACTCTCTGATTTCGGTTCAAAACTAACCGCCAGGTCCGGCATTTTACGGTTGATGGACGATTTGGGCAAACCGCTTCCCGAAGGGATTGTGCCGTATCCTCTCGGAGGAGGGAACCCCGCTCGTATCCCTCAAGTGGAGGCGGCATACCGTCACGAAATGGAGAAGTTACTTTCCCACGGAGAGGATTTTGAAAACGCCATCGCCCATTATGATGCGCCTCAGGGGAGAATGCGTTTCGTGGAACAGGTCTCCTCGTATCTGTCCCGTACCTACGGTTGGAAGATCGGACCGGAAAATGTCGCCGTCCTCAACGGTTCGCAAAGTGCGATGTTCGATCTTTTCAACATGTTCTCCGGTACGTTCACAAAAGGTTCGCTGATCTGGCGGAAGACGATTCTTTTCCCGTTAATGCCCGAATACGTCGGATATGCGGACCAAGGCATCGAGCGGGATACGTTCGCTAGTCTCCCTTCCCGTTGCGAGTATATTGGCGATCATACGTTCAAATACTTCATCGATTTCCCGCTTTTGGAAAAATATTTGGACGAACACGGAAAGGAAGGAAAAGACGGGCAAGTGGGTGCCATTTGCGTGACAAGACCGACCAACCCGTCGGGGAACGTTCTCACGGATGAGGAAATCCGTCGTTTGTCCCGTTTGGCGCATGAGTGTGGGATTCCGTTGATCGTCGACAATGCCTATGGGCTTCCGTTTCCTGACATCGTTTTCGTTGATCATGCAGAACCGATCTGGAACGAGGACATTGTCCTTTCGATGAGCCTTTCGAAAATCGGACTTCCCGCCATTCGGACGGGAATCGTCATCGCCAGCAAGGAAATCGTCGCCGCGCTTTCCAACATCAACGCCATCGTCGCCTTGACCAGTGGGTCGATGGGACAAGTGCTTGCCGGCGATCTCATCGAAAGCGGCGTTTTGGTGAAACTTGCCAGAAACGCCGTTCAGCCATACTACCAGAGGCGTGCCGTACAGACGCAAAAGTGGATCAACACATTTTTTGAAGGAACTTCTTATGCGTTTCACAAAATGGAGGGGTCGATCTTCTGTTGGTTGTATTTGCCTGATCTCAGGATCGGGACGTGCAGGTTCTATGAAGTATTGAAAGGGAGGGGCGTCATCACCGTCCCCGGAGAATATTCGTTTTTCGGTCATCCGGACCAAAGGGATGGAAAGCCGTACCCCCATCCTCATTATGACAAGTGCCTGCGCCTCAATTATTCCGCACCCGAGGCGCAAGTGGAGACCGGACTGAGAATCATCGCCGAGGAGTATCGTAATTATGGCGGATGAAGTCGAAGGGTTGTTCGTCGTCTGGACAGACGGCGGCGAGTATGGCAGATTACAGCCATGAGGGCGGAAGTACGCAGGGCGTTGAATTTTCAGGCGATGGTCATCGCTTCGCGGGGATCGGAGGCGAAGGCCATTCCCGCCTACAACCAAGCGGCCTCCGAATTTGATACGAGCGATGACATCTCCGTGAAATTGGATCGATATGCGGTGTTGCTGGGAGTTTCTTCCCGCGTTCTGACGAATGCATATCTGAAGTGCCGTCCCGCATTCGAAACCATCGGGGACGATGTGAACGTTCTTACATGGGAAGACGGAGGATGGCCGAAAGGAGCGAACGATTCTCCCTTCTGTCCACGGTTCCTGTTTACCAAAGGCGATGCGTCCCTGTTTGGCAGAAACATGGTTTCTTTGATCGGAACGCGCAATCCTTCCGAGGAAGGGAAACATCTTTGCATCGAAACCGTCAAGGCGTTGGGAAAGAAGGGACTTGTCACGGCGAGCGGTATGTCCATCGGTATCGAGGGTGTGAGCCATCTTGCCTCCCTTCGTTATGGGTGGCCGACGATGGCCGTCTTGGGAACGGATGTGGGATCGTATTATCCTTCCGAACATCAAGCGTTGCAGGAACGAATCGCCCATAGCGGTCTTCTCGTCAGCCGGTTCAGTCCCGCCCTGTCCATGCAAAAATGGTTTCTTGCGCTCGCCAACCGGTTGCTGTGTACGCTTACCCGTGCGACGGTCGTCATCGAGGAACGAGATGGGGGAGGCGCGGTAAGCCAGGCGGATTTTGCGGTGGATGCCGGCAGGACGGTGTTTCTGTTCCGCGACGTCGTAGACAACGATGCATTGCTTTGGCCACGGAAACTTGCGTCACGGAAGGGGGTCGTCGTCGTGGACAACCCCGCGGACATCGCCAGATATCTCCTTCCTGAAAAAGTCTCCCGGAAAAAGCAAGGGACTTTGGGCTCCGGCCCGGGGCGGCAACTCTCATTGTTCTGACTTTCTCCTTGACACTCCATGGGGGTTTACCTAAGATTCTTGGTACTATGAAACAGTTGACTGCCAATGAATTACGTCAGAAGTATATTGAGTTCTTTATAAGCAAGGGTCACAAACAGATCAGCGGGGCTTCGCTTATTCCAGAGAACGATCCGACGGTGTTGTTTACCACCGCCGGCATGCATCCGCTTGTCCCGTATATCCTTGGGGCCGAGCATCCCGCGGGCAAAATGCTCTGTGATTACCAGAAGTGCATTCGTACCGGAGACATCGAGGAGGTGGGGGATCCAAGTCACCTTACGTTTTTCGAGATGCTCGGGAACTGGTCGCTCGGAGCATACTTCAAAAAGGAAGCCATCGCCTACAGCTATGAGTTTCTCACCGACGTGCTGGGCATCGATCAGAACAAGTTGTCCGTGACGGTATTCGCGGGTGATGATGAGGTGCCGCGCGACAATGAAGCGGCACAAGCGTGGATGAGCCATGGCATTTCCAAGGAACGGATCTACTTTCTTCCCCGCGGGGACAATTGGTGGGGGCCGGCCGGGGAGACGGGACCGTGCGGTCCTGACAGCGAGATGTTCATCGATACGGGGGCTCCCGCATGCGGTCCGGACTGCAAGCCGGGGTGCCATTGCGGCAAGTACTTTGAGATCTGGAACGATGTGTTCATGGGATATCGGAAGACTGCGGAAGGGAAATACGTTCCGATGGAGCGCAAGTGCATCGACACGGGCATGGGCATCGAACGGACCATCACGATTCTCCAGGGAAAGAAGAGCGTATATGAGACCGAGGTGTTCACTCCGATTCTCGATGGCATTTCCAAGCTCTGCGGCGTGACGTACGGACAGAACGAAGATACCGATATTTCAATGCGTATCATCGCCGATCATATCAGGACATCGGTGTTCATTCTTGGTGACGAAAAGGGGATGGCTCCGTCCAATGTCGGACAGGGCTATATTCTTCGTCGTCTTATCAGGCGGGCGGTGCGTCACGGACATAAGCTTGGCATCGACAAGCCGTTCCTCTGCGAGTTGGTCCCCGTCGTGCTGGATTTGTACGGCACCCCATATCCTGAACTTCTCGCCCACAAGGATTTCATCTACAAGGAATTGCAGGCGGAAGAAGAAAAATTTGAGGATACGCTGGTCAAGGGAGAGAAAGAGTTTGAAAAGTTGCTCCCGAATCTTTTGAAAGACCCGCAGAAGCGAATCGGAGGAAGAACGGCGTTCAAGTTGTACGACACGTATGGGTATCCCATCGAGTTGACGAGGGAACTGGCGAAAGAACACGGCATGACGGTGGACGAAGCCGGATTCAAGGAAGCGTTCGAAAAGCATCAGGCCATCAGCCGCGGAGGCGCCGAACAGGTGTTCAAAGGAGGCCTTGCCGACCACAGCGCGGAAACCACTGCGCTTCATACGGCGACGCATTTGCTTCACAAGGCGCTTTGCGAAGTTTTGGGTGGTTATGTGAAACAGCTTGGTTCGAACATCACCGAAGAGCGTCTCCGTTTCGACTTCAATCATGATAAACCGTTGACACCGGAGGAACTGAAGAAGGTTGAGGATCTGGTCAATAAGGAGATTCAGGCCGATCTTCCGGTTCGTTGCGACGTAATGAGTCTGGATGAAGCCAAAGCGCAGGGGGCGTTCGCCCAGTTTTCGGCGAAGTACGGCGAGCAGGTCAAAGTATATTCCATCGGGAATTTCTCCAAGGAAGTATGCGGCGGTCCGCATGTCACCCATACCGGTGCAATGGGGTATTTTAGGATTGTCAAGGAACAAAGCTCGTCCGCGGGGGTCCGCAGGATCAAAGCGGTTCTTGAGAAATAGGCGCGAAGCAGGGACTCCCCTTTTGTGGGAGTCCTTATTCTTTTATACAGGGAAGGAAGTGTGAATATGCAGGAATCGATCAACCATAAAGATATCGAAGGATTTGGAAACAGTTTTGACAGTAAGGCGGAGCATATTGTGGCGATGAACGCTGTCGTTGCGAATGGCATCAACCAAAGCGCCGTCAACGTATACCGGCCGCGCGAGGTGCGGCATACGTTTTCCGTCAGCCTTCCGAACGTCGGGGATATCACAAACCAGAAACAGTCCGGCCGATGCTGGATGTTCGCGGCTCTCAATGTGATGCGCATCGAGACGATGGAAAAGCTCAATCTGAAAACGTTCGAGCTTTCTCAGAATTACCCGTTGTTCTGGGATAAGTTGGAGAAATCCAATTGGTTCCTGGAGTCAATTATCGAGACGAAGGACGAGCCGGTGGATGGGCGCTTGGTGAGTTTTCTTTTGGAAAGCCCGATGGGCGATGGCGGCCAATGGGACATGTTCGTAAACTTGGTGGAGAAGTACGGTCTCGTTCCCAAGGAAGCGATGCCCGAGTCGATCGCGTCCTCCGCGACCAGGGAATTGGATAAGTATCTGACGACCAAGTTGCGAGAGTTTGCCTGTATCCTTCGGACTGCCGCAAAAAAGAACGGAAAGACAGAGGGGGAACTCAGGGAGATCAAGGGAGACATGTTGCAGACTGTTTACCGGATGTTGTGCATAGCGTTGGGCAAGCCTCCTGTGTCTTTTACGTTCGAGGTACGGGACAAGGACGATAAGTTCATCAGGGCGGAACACATAACCCCTGTGGAATTCTACAAACGGTATGTGGGCATGAACCTTGATGACTATGTTTCGTTGATTAACGCTCCGACGGATGACAAACCGTATGGGAAAACCTATACCGTCCAGTATCTCGGCAATGTCAAAGGCGGACGTGATATACGGTACCTGAACCTTCCTCCTTCCGATCTGAAGGATCTTGCCATCAAGCAACTACGGGATGGAAAAGCGGTTTGGTTCGGAAGCGACGTCGGGCAGTTTTCCGATAAGAAAAGCGGTATGATGGATTTGGAAGCCTTGGACGTCAAGGATTTGTTCGATACCAATTTCCCGCTTTCAAAAGCTCAGCGTCTCGATTACGGCGAAAGCCGAATGACTCACGCCATGGTGCTTACCGGGGTAAACATCGACGGGGAAGGGAAACCGGACCGTTGGAGGGTGGAAAACTCCTGGGGCGACGAACCGGGACAGAAAGGGTTCTTCGTCATGACCGACCGTTGGTTCGACGAATACACTTACCAAGTGGTGGTAAACAAGAAGTACCTTACCGAGGAGCAGAAAACAATGCTTTCGGGAAAACCGGTCGTCCTTAAGCCGTGGGATCCGATGGGTTCCCTGGCCTGCTGAAGAATACTGTTCATGCGTGCTCCGATCTGACCATAGGCATGGTTTTCTCACGGCCTCGTTCTGAGGCCGCCATTCCTATGTGAGGAGCACATCATGAAAAACACATCATCGGGCAAGCTGTTGCTTTGCCTTTCATCCTTATTCGGGGGCATGGTTTTCTATGCGCCGATCGCCACCTATTACCGAGAGGCGCGTGGCATCGACATCTTGCAGATTTCCTTGATCGAATCCATTTCCCTCGGCGTCGGACTTCTGCTTGAAGTCCCGTGGGGATACGTCGCCGATCGAATCGGATACAAAAAGACCCTTTGCATCTCCAGCGGTGTGCTGTTTGCATCGAAGATCGTCTTCTGGAAGGCGC
>Ga0265294_10001023_pt1 | contig 38025 bp, 35 predicted proteins | sample MunlanPumphouse3_FD_192504 | JGI IMG/M metagenome (GOLD analysis project Ga0265294, IMG submission 192504) | Groundwater microbial communities from a municipal landfill in Southern Ontario, Canada - Pumphouse #3 | ecosystem: Environmental > Aquatic > Deep subsurface > Groundwater | place... | reverse complement strand
ACTTTAATTCGAGTCTTGTTTTGGCAAGCAGGGCAAAGTATCCATTCAGCTTTTTTTATCAAAGCCATTTCATTTAGCAATGTATATCTCTTTTTTCGTATAGCTTATAGGTGAGGAAAACAAAAATGCCAGCGAAAAATAGGCTTAGCAATAAGTATACTGAACTAATTCCATTTGTCACAACATATGGAGCAAAGAAATATCGGAACGGGGTGAGAAAATTCAAAAACTCCATATTTCCTACAAATTCAATAACTGTTGCTAAAACAAACGACAACGCAAAGAATGAAATCGCTATTGACATTGCTGTGCGGTGATAATTGAACAGCGACGAAAAAAGCAATCCAAGAGCAAGGCACAACATTTGTGCAAAAAACATACCAATCATAGTCGTCAAAATTAGGGGCATGATGCTCTCGCCGTTCATTTGAGAGACCAATGTAAGGATAATACACAAAAATGTAAAAATCGTCATACATAGAACATTCATTGCGGCTGCGATGATTTTCCCACTGATAATGATTTTGCGCGAATATGGCATTGTATATAGAAATTCTGCCGTCCTGTCCCTTTCTTCTTTTGCTATAATAGTTACCCCCAACACTATCGCATGAGCAAAAGCCACCATGCTATACCATAAGTACATACAAACATAGTAACCGAGGTGTGTATCTATGGGCAAAATATCCATGCCGAATATTACTTTTACAATGCGGGGCATCGCGTCCATCATCGGCATAATAGACTCTGAATTTTCTACAACGGTTCCGTATTCTGCGGCTCCAATCGCCACCATGAACAGCATTCCGACCATCCATATAAGAAGGCCTTTTCGGTTTGCCTTTAACTCTCTGAAAACAATCGCTTTCATACCTGTACCCCCTTTCTAAAGTACCATCTTTATATCTTTTTTCATGTAAATCATATAGCTTGCTGCTATGGAAATTACAAGCAATACGATATATAATATCAAGTAACTGCTTTCGTATTGTGTATTTTCCATAATATAGTTGCTGTTAAAATATCGGAACGGTGAAAACCGCCTTGCAATATCACTATTAACGACATTTGAAAACAGCCCTGTAACATAAAGTCCAAAAGCAGCCCCCAGCGCAAGCGGCAATGTAGAGCCAACTCTTGAAATAATTACGCCGATTAGAACGCCAATCAGTAGAAAAAGAACTTGCAAAAGAGGAAATACAAGTGATAAAAGTGCGAATATAGCATTATCAAAGCCACCGCCTGTTACGATGAACATTACCACAAATCCACCAATGCAATATGCAATGGCTATAATGAATATCGCACATAACGCCGCTGCCATCTTTGAAAGAAATATCTGCTTCCTGCTATATGGCTTTGTCATTAAGAAATCAGCGGTATTTTGCATATGCTCTTTGGTTATAATCGATATACCGAGATTGATAGCATGAATACTGGCGGCGAGCATTAGGAAGCTGCTCAAAAAAGCGTAAACTCCGAGCGGGCTGAAAAAGTTTTCCGCACTAATCCCCATTGCTTCCATCATAGGGTTGTCTTGAAGCGAACTCATGACTGACGAATTATCTTCCGTCAGCATTCCGCTGAACATTGGAAGAAGAAACATAATTGCCAACGATAAGGACAACGCCCATATTATAATTGAAGTTTTGTATTGCTTTAATTCAAATCGAAACACACCCATAAAATTCACCTCCCATTATTTGTAGTAGTGCATGAATATCTCTTCGAGTGATGGTTCTTCTATCAGAATGTCAAGCAGACGATGTTGTCGGAGACTGTCAAGAAGCATATTTACATCGCCTTTGAATAAAAAGTTGACTTGCACTCCATTTTGTTCAAAGTTGCTCACTCCCTCCATATCAAGCGTCTGAATTTTAGTTGTTTCAGGCATATGAAGAATGATTTTTTTGTAGGCATTGGAACGCATAGTATCAATGTTCTCAAGACTAATTACTTTCCCATCTTTAAGAATTGCAATTCTATCACACATTTTTTGAACTTCATTCAAAATGTGGGAAGAAAACAATATGGTTACTCCCTTTTGATTTTCCTCGCGTAGAATATCAAAGAATGTCTGTTGCATCAAAGGGTCAAGACCGCTTGTCGGTTCATCTAACATTAGGAGCTTTGGCGAGTGGAGTAACCCTGCAACAATCCCCACTTTCTTTTTATTTCCAAACGATAAGTCGCGGATTTTCCGGGTGACGTCAAGGTTAAGGCGAAAAGTTAATTCCTCAATCCTCTTTGAACAATCTTTTTTGTATAATGTCTCGGCATATTTGAGCAAGTCCCGTACTTTCATATTTTCGTAGAAAAAAGTTTCAGAGGGCAGATAACCTATATCCTGTGCGATAACAGGGGCTTCCTTGATACAATCCTTTCCGAAAATAGTGGCACTACCTGATGTTGGATGAATCAAAGCTAATAAAGTACGAATGGTAGTAGATTTCCCTGCACCGTTCGGACCAATGAAACCAAAAATTTCCCCTTCCTTAACAGAAAAACTAACATTATCAATCCCTCTATGCTTGCCATATTGCTTTGTGAGATTCTGGATTTCAATTACACTTTTTGTCATAATAATATTTCCCCTTTCAACAATCTTTTTTTATAATCATTTATAAAAATTTCTTTTAAAGAGTTGCAGACATTCTTCAAACACCCTATATAATTCATTATAATCCGTTTTTTCTGCGTCTGAAATTTTACTCATGTATCCCTCAGCAATCCAGTCAATCATGTTCATGACAAGTTTTGGGTCAATATCGTCTTTAAATTTTGAAAAATCTGCACCATCAAAAGTAATTTCTTTTCCAATAGTTTCGCCATCATTTTTGCAAAAAATAGTTCTTATTTCTTCCTTAACTTCATCATCATTTTCAAAATATGCACTCTGAATAAACGAAGGAACATTGGGATGTTTTTCCATCAAAGTAAGCTCAAGCTTGCTTGTATGTAAAATCCTATCAAATAAATCTGTAATACTGTCATCAAATTTTTCGATAACTTCAGTGCTAATACTGTCGACACACGTATTTACCAAGTATAGGTATAGCTCTTTCTTTGTTCCAAAATAATGGAATATCATAGCTTTGGAAATTCCTGCAGTACTGGCTATATCACTTATAGATGTTTTTTTATATCCATGCATTGCAAATGTTTTTAATGCGGCGTCAATAATTAAATTTTGCTTTTCCATAGGTAAATTCAAAAAATTATCCAAATAGTTTCCTCCTCATTGAAATTTAATAAACCGAATTGGTTTATATATATAGTAACATGATAAACCGATTCGGTCAAGACCTTTTTTACTCATTTTATCTTTAAATATATACGTTTGTAATTCTAATCTTTTGTCTACAATTTCCTAATTATTCTCGTTTTTTTCTAGCACTAAATCAAACTGCGATAATTGTATGAGTATCCATCGCTGTAAAATACTAAACCACTAAACTAATAATTACAAGAAAGACATATGACTTATTTTAATCAACAATGTGATATGTGTACTCATATCCAACGAAAAATATGAACAGTAAAATGTAGTAGGGTGAAATAAATCATGAAACGAAAAGTCGAGAAGTACGATTTTAAAGCTTTAGGTCAAGCAATAAAGGATGCAAGAAATTCGAAGGGAATGTCGAGAAATCAATTAGCAGATAAAATGAACATTGCTCCTCGGTATATTGCATCTATTGAGAACAGTGGACAGCACCCAAGCCTACAAATTTTTTATGAACTTGTTACTCTTTTAGATGTGTCGGTAGACCAATTCTTTTTTCCAAATAAGGAAGCAGACAAATCTACGCAGCGCAGACAACTTGAAAGCCTGCTTGATGAAATGGATAACAAAGATTTAACAATTATGACCGCTACTGCAAAGGGAATACAAGAAGCTAAATCAGAGAGAAGGACGGAAAATTAACCGTTCTTTTTCTTTTATATTTTATTTGCAAAGAAAAGTGGCAAGCAGGGCAAGGTGGTACACACCTTGCGATTTTGCATAAAATTCCCTTACGGAATTTTTGCCAAATCTGCTTGTTGGGGAGTATCCCCAATCCCCATTGAACACACAATAAATTGTGTGGCTACGCTCCCTTTGGGAGCTGAAAAATCATAAGCAAGGTTACCTCTGTTCCTTATGTTTTTCTTTTTCTTTATCCGATATATCCTCCCCTAAAAGGCTGTCAATATTTGCCTTTGCAGTCAGTATATTTTTCATTTCTTTTTTTATAGAATGGTACTTTGCATAAGCCTTTTTCTTTTCGGAAAGCAGTACAGAATATTCCGTTTGCAGAGCCTTAACTGTAGGCAATTTTTTTCCTTCTATTTCATCAAAAGCAGCCTTTGCAGCTTTGTGTAAAAGTAAATCAGCAGTATGTTCTTCATAGAATTTTTTAGAATATCCTGCCTTACGATAAGCAGTATAAGTATCACGGGTTTTTGAATAGTTTATAATATGAGTTTTAAGATTGACTATCTCTGCCATACGCTTTTCAGCATCTTTAATTTGAATCGATAATTGATTAAAATTATCCGTTATAGTTTGTGCTTTTTTCTCTAAACCCTTATAGTCAAGCAAGTTATTTTCTGTTAAGTAATTCATGGTCTGTGCCATCTGCTTTAAATTAAAAATCTTTGCCCATCGTTCATATCCGGTACCTTTTCCTGCTTGCAATTTTGCTTGTATATCCACCAAGAGATTAACAGGAGATTGCGATTTTACAGTTGCTCTTTTCCTATTAGCAAAAGGTTTTTTCTCATTAATAACTGCTCTGATTTCTTCCTCTGTATAACCCTCTCCAAGAGAACGCAAACGGATAAATTTCTTTTGTTCCTTGTTCTTAAAGGCAAGATGTTTTCCTTGTTTAATAGAATATCCGGCTTGTTCCATTTGCAATAGAAAATCATCAAAATCTATATGCTTTTTTGAAAGTATTTCATCTATAATGTTTCGCAATCTTTCCGAATGAGCAATAGGTTTCTTATCTCCAAGCCATTTGCCATAATGGTTTTTCCCACGCTTTGGATTTGAAATAATAGAGAGTCCATTTTCAAGGCATAGGCGGTCCGATATTTTCCGTACAGCTTTCCCAGAACCTAAGAAATCCCTAAACTTTTTTGTACAGTCTAAAGAGGTAGAGTTATATATAATATGATTGTGTATATGAGATTTATCTATATGAGTAGCCACAATAAATCCATGATTTCCTTTAGTAAATCTTAAGGCTAATTCATAGCCAATTTTATTGGCTAGCTCTGGTGTGACTTCACCTGGTTTAAAAGACTGTCGTATTTGATAAGCTATTACATCATTTGCTTGTTCTCTGCCTGTAATGTTAGTGTAGATTTTCTTAGATAAAAGGAATTCTCCCTTTACTGTTTTGGTGTCGCATTCATAGGAACTGATGTATTTACCATCATTGGTTTTATCTGAATTTAATGCATAATCTATACGGTCTGCAAGGCATTTAGCAATGGACTTTCCTTTATTTTGATGCATAGAAATTAAGCGTGTGGTAGCAATAATAACACCTCCTATTAGGCAAGAAAAAAGAGCTACCATATGGCAACTCTTGGTGAACATATTCTATAAAAACAACTTGAATTCAAGGAAGATAAAATTAAATGATTAGTCATCCCAAAATACATCTGATTGAATATATTCTATTATGTCCTTATCAATAATACCTTCTTTTTGAAATGCTTTTGTTAATGAATTATATGCAGCATCATCATACCAATACACTGTCCAATGTACATCTGGATTTACACTTTTAATTATCTTCTGCAAATAGGTTATGTCTACATCCCCCGCTGACCATCCTATAATTACTACACTCTTTACAATCTTAAGCTTATCAAAAAAATTCTGATTTAATATAATCTGTTCTCTTGTGTCTTTGTGTATTGATTCAAGGTAATTCGCCACAGCATCCTGAATACTTGCCTCTGACTCGGCAAACTCAGCATCAGCTTCTTTAGCCCACTGCCTATGCTTCTGTATGTCCTGTATATTGCAATGCCCCATAATAGGCGATATATTACAAATTGATGTAACTCCTCCGTGTATATGAAGAACATTTTCAATGTTATATATTTTTTCTAAAATATCAGTGTAATTAAAATTAAAGAAGAAGTCAGTGCTATTTATTAAAGATTTTTTTCTGCATGGAACGTTGTCTGTATCAACTGACTCAATCCATTCTTTTACATAGTTTTGCAACCTATCAATAAACCTAAATTCTTCTTTCCAGTATAAATCCATATGATATCGAATCCCCATTGTCGGCATTCCTTCAGTTGCTGAAATTGATTGTTCGAGCATTCCAGTTGAATTGGGATTACCCATAATTTTTTCAAATTCACTCCATAAATTGTGATTTACAGCTTTGTTCCATCGCTCTTGTGCTTCTTTCGTATACCATGGCTCGGTGTCATCAAGGGGTTGTATATTGTATAAATTCTCGAACATATTTAAGAAACCATCATTTTTTTCTTCAATGTATTTCCTCAATTCCCAATAAGTTGTTTTCAAGCCATGAGCTACATCAAATCCATTCCCTATTATATATAGTGTTTTAATAAAAACACCTCCTCTGGTATGCTTAATTCTAAATTACTTTTTTATTATATCATGTGTTCTGAGAAAACTTATCAACAGCTTTTAAACATGGAAAAAGCAGAAGTACCATCAAAAAGCAAGGGTCGAGATAAACGGCTACGCCGCCCTTGCTTTCCGCTGGCACTCCTGCTGTGTGTCAGCTAAGGGAGAAAGCCTTAAAATGCTTTCGCCCTTATTCCATTTCCTTCATATTGATTTCAGCATATCATTTAATCCCTCTATCTTTGCTATCAGCCATGCTGCAAACATGGGTATTCCGTATGGACTAATTAAGTATGCCAGCACAATAATTCTTATTCCCTCGGAAGTTTCTTTTAAAATAAAAATCGTTCCTAGTGCAATCATAAATACTACAAAGGACAATATTGACAGCACAGCAGTTGAGAACAGGCAAATAAAATCAAAAAACAATATAAGTATTGTAAGTATCAATGTAATTGGAAATAATAATATTTTAATCAGTACCCGCATAATGAATCCTCCCTATATGTTGATACATTGTATATTGAAAATATACCAAATAAAAAGAGCTTTGTCCATTATATGGATTTTAATAATAAATAAATTTAATGAATCACCTGTCGTTTATTTATCAGTATAATATAATTAAGCGTTCCCTTAAAATTTAGAGAACGCTTAATTATTTTTAATTTATTGAAACAATTTATAACTGTTGAAAATAGATAAAAATTGTTCATTAGATAGTTTATTAAGATTAGTGACATTCGCATGTTTCAAAGCCTGTCTTAACTGGTTCTTAGTAAAAAGAACATGATATTCCCTGTTTACCCAGTTATAAACAAAAGTTTGATACTTTTTGTAGTCTTTCTTCAAAATCAATGGTTCATGCCGCTCAAGAACAATTAGCACAGAATCTACACTAGGTTTAGGATGAAAGTATTCTGCTGGCACTTTTTTAAGGACTTTTATGTCCATTTCTACCATCAGCAACAAACCTAAAGCCCGTTGGGTATTTTGCAACCTTTTAGCAAAACCTCTCTCTACAATAAGGTAGCTGTATTTTGATTGGCTATCAAAAGCAATTCTTTTGATAATATCAGTGCTAATATTATAGGGAATATTACCAAATATTTTATAGTCTATATTTTTAGGAAAGTTAAATTTCAAAATATCCTCATGAACAACTTTTATATTCCGAAAAGGTTCCACTGCTTTTTCCGTGGCATGACATAAGTTTTTATCAATTTCAATAGCATTCACCCATTGACTTATTTCCACAAGTTCCTTGGTAAAATGTCCTTTTCCTGATCCAATTTCTATTATATTATCTTGTTTACTAATATTTGTATATTTTAATATTTCTTTTACATGCTTTTTAGATGTAATGAAATTTTGCGTATCTTTTGGGTTTTTTTGTTTCATTATAACCTTCTCCTTGACGGTTATAATGAACTAATCTTAAGAGCTCATTATAACCAATTATTTTTGGTTTGCGGAATTTGTCAAGATAGTTGTCACAATTCCTTTAAATTCTTTAAAACTATGAAGCATCCGCAATATTCGCTTCTTTATCCACAACTCTGTCCACAGTTTTATCCACAGTTTTTTCTTTTCTCTCTGGATTTAAAAACACCTTATCCTCTAATGACCAATTTCTAATATCCTTAGTCCATCTTTCTGGATGTTTATTTTTTGCTGCCTCATAAACTTCTATACGTTTATTAAATATCTCCTTATCTAACCCTTTATGACGCTCTATAGGGCTTATAAAATTCAATCCGCTATGTTTATGCTCATTATTATACCAATCGACAAAATATTGTACCCAACGCCTTGCTTCTGTTAATGTTCCAAAACCTTTAGGCTGAAAATTCGGTCTATACTTCAACGTTTTAAATATACTTTCTGCATATGGATTATCATTGCTTACTCTTGGCCTGCTGTTTGATGGCACAATCCCAAGTCTATACAAGGTCTCTAACATTGTTGCACCCTTCATTGGACTTCCGTTATCTGAGTGCAATACTAATATATTTTTGTTGGTTGCTACTTTTTCTAACATTGTTGCTCTTTTAATTAATTCACTAGCATGTGCAGCACTTTCTTTCTCCCAAACTTCCCATCCTACTATCTTTCTGCTGAATAAATCTGTTATTAAATATAGGTAATAGTGCAATCCTTTAATAGGACCATTTAAATACGTTATGTCCCACATCCAAACTTGATTTGGTCCGGTTGCAACATGTGTTGAAATTGGTCTTTTTACAGGTGGTTTGCTTAATCCACGGTGAATCATTTTATTTGCTTCCCTAAGAACTCTATAAAAACTGCTCTCAGAGGCTATATATCTTCCCTCATCAGCTAATCTTGGAACAATCTGACTTGGTGGTAATTCTGAATATTTTTCTGAATGTACAACTTCTAATATCTCTTGTTTTTCTTCTGGTGTTAGCTTATTTGCTGGCTCTGGTCTCTCGCAAAAAGTCCTTTTATCTATGTATTCGCTGTCGGTTTCTTTCCAACGATTATATGTTCTTTTACTTATTCCTAATTCTTCACATGCCTTAAATAAGCGTGCTCCTGCTTTTACTGCTTCATTGATTAACTTTACTGCATTTTCGCGATCTGAGGCGTTAATCATTCTTCCTCGTGGTCCCCCCAAATCGCTTCGGCATTTTTTCTTAGTACCAGTAATGCAGCAGCTTCTGCTAAAGCCTTTTCTTTTCTTCTTAATTCTCGCTCTAACTTCTTCTTTTCTTGTTCAGATTTCTTTAGTTCTAAATTTAATCGTGATGCTTCCTCTGCAACTCCGCCATTCGCCTGCATGCAGGCATCTTTCCACTCTTTTACTTGCTGAGTATACAGACCTTTCTTTCTGCAATATTCTGCTAACTCTATTTCATTCATCACAGCTGTTTCTAATACAATCTGAAACTTATCCTGCGTGCTCCATTTATCTGCTGATTTAAATTTTGTTGTTGACGAGATGCCTGCTTTCTTAGCCTTATCTCTCCATCTATATATTGTATTTAAGCTTATTCCTGTTTCTCTTGCTAAATCTGATGCACTGGTTTCACCCGTTATCAATCTGGTAGTAATTGAATCTTTTAATTCTTTACTGTAACTTGCCATAGTATTCCATCCTTCCTATGATAGATAATTCTATCATATAATATTTATGGTACTGTGACAACTATCCTACCACAGTGGGTTTGGTTGATAATGAAATCTCTCAATAACAAATATAGAATATATACCCATACCTTTATCTCCTTTCAATTCTTCTATCATTATGAATGAGATAAAGTCATATCTACTACTGCAATACTTGTACACATATTTAAATCCTCCTTATGCAACTGATTATATCATTTTAAATTACTCTCTACAATAAAGTTCTCCGATAACCTCTATTTGACCTATGAAGTACAAATTTTAAATAGTAGAAAGACGAGATAATATTTCGTCTGCTGTATCCCATAGCCTATCATAACTTTCCCGGAGTGCCTCTATATCCTCACCGTAAATATTGCCTGTCTGATGAACCCTTTTAGTAAGCTGATTTAAACTATTACTGGTACGGCGAAGAAGTGTTACAAGCTCTCTAATATCCGATAAATCAAGATGGATTATATAGCCATCTATAGCCATTTTACGAAGATAGGCCCCCATATTCTTTGTACCAAGCTGAGCCATCTTTTCATCTATTAAACTCCGTTCATGCTCTGTTACCATAAAGTGTAGTTGAACATTTCTTTTTCGATTTGCCATTATCTCACCTCCAGATGCTTACCTTGCTTTTCTTTTATATCTCTCCCCGCTTGTGAGGGCTTTTTTAGGTTATCTAATACAGAGTGGCGTTCTTCGTTGCTAACATCTGTATTAGGCTGTTCTTGTGGTACAGAAACACCTACACCCATGTTTAATTCGGCATCAAGGACAGTAAGTCGAGATATTTTATCCTTTAGTTCCTGCTCTTGAGGGAATGGCTTACCAATCTCTGATTTTGCTGCCTCTTGCTGTTTATAGAGATTATCTAACTGATCCGTAACTACTTTTAACCTACTCTGCATATTAGCAAGGGCATTATCTATACGGGTAAGATTTCCTCTGGCATCTGTCCCTAGTTTTGCTATATGGCTCATTGCTCCTTTTAGGTTAAGATGAAATTCATTATAGAACCCATCATAAGATAGGTTCATGGTAAAACCTCGATAACTACCAATTTCCATTGTATTTTTGCCTTTTACTTCTTTGCAAGTTTCAAGTAAAGCAACTCCAGCTTTATCCTTATCTATAAAGGTATTGCCTTTAATCACCATTGGTAAAAATTCACCTTCAGCAGACATATTTTCGGAAAGAGTCTTTAAGTCCTGTTCAAATCCTTTTATATATCCTTTATTCTTCTCAATGTTTTCGGGAAAATATTTTAGTAGATTATCTTCCAAACGGTACTGATTACTCTGATGGTTTGCCTTTAAAAGCTTTAGTTTTGCCACATCAATATCCAAATCCATCTTTTCCTTGATTTTTGGATTGCCGGCACAAAGAGCCTTGATTTCCGCATAGGATAAAGCTGCTTCATCCACATCTTCACAAGAGCGAACAGGACTTTTTGAGGTCATAATCTGTGAAATGAATTTCTGCTTGTTCTCTACGGTTTGCCACAAATAAGCATCGAAGGTTGCCTCTGTTACATATCTAAAAATATCTACTTCATCATTCATATTACCCTGTCTTTCAATTCTACCTGCACGCTGGGTTAAGTCCCCTGGTCGCCACGGACAATCTAAATCATGGAGTGCCACAAGGCGGTCTTGAATATTAGTTCCTGCACCACATTTCTGGGTACTGCCAATTAGTACACGGACATCACCGCTACGTACTTTAGCAAAGAGTTCCTTTTTTCTTACTTCCGTATTTGCCTCATGGATAAAGGCTACTTCATGACTAGGTACACCTTTTTCAATCAGTTTATCCCGGATATCATCATAGACATTAAAAGTTGCAGTATAATTAGCTTCCTCCCTAGTTAAACCATCCTCTAAAGCATAAAGTTCTGTACCATTAATGGTTTTGTGTCCTGTCTCTGCCACCCTTTGTCCTTCTGTCTTTCTTCCTTTTGGAGTAGATATATCGCAAAAAACAAGCTGGGTTAATTTTTCAGGCTTGCCCCTATCCCAAATCTTATAGATATTATTGATACAGGCATTTACCTTGCTGTCTTCATCATCTGGAAGTAATGGATTAACAATACGTTGGTCAAGTCCTAACTTCCTTCCATCCGATGTTATTTTTAGCATATTGTCAACAGAGGGATCAACCTTGTTTGCTTGAATATCGGCAGCTCTGTCCGATAGATCCTTAACCATTTCCTCCTGTATTTCTGTAGGTTTTACTGCAATGGTATGATAGTTTGCTTTGGGAGTAGGTAGATCTAACTGGTCGGCAGTCTTAATATCTGCAACCTCTTTGAACATTGCCATAAGTTCAGGAAGATTAAAGAATTTTGAAAACCTCGTCCTTGCCCGATATCCTGTGCCTTCAGGTGCAAGTTCAATGGCAGTTACAGTTTCTCCAAAGATGCTTGCCCAAGAATCAAAATGAACAAGTCCATTTCTTTGCAATGTATTGTATTGGAGATACCTCATCATAGTATAAAGCTCCGCCATTGAGTTTGAAACAGGGGTACCCGTGGCAAATACAATCCCCTTACCACCTGTTAGTTCATCCATATAACGACATTTCATAAACATATCGCTGGACTTTTTAGCATCAGTGGTGGATAGTCCTGCTACATTACGCATTTTGGTATATAGAAATAGGTTTTTATAATTATGTGCCTCATCTACATAAAGTCTATCAACTCCCAGTTGTTCAAAGGTTACAACGTCATCTTTACGTTCCTGTGATTGTAATTTTTCCAGTCTTTGCTCTAAGCCTTTCTTTGTTCTTTCTAACTGTTTGACGGTAAATCGTTCACCGCCACTTGCTTTAACTTCTTCAATTCCTTCTAATATTTCATCAATCTGTTCACGAAGTATACGTTCCTGCCTTTCAAGGGACATAGGAATTCTCTCAAATTGACTATGTCCTATAATAACTGCATCATAATCACCTGTAGCTATTCTGGCACAGAATTTCTTACGGTTTTTCGTTTGGAAGTCCTTCTTTGTGGCCACCAAAATATTGGCGGCAGGATATAGCCTTAGAAATTCACTTGCCCATTGCTCTGTAAGGTGATTTGGCACGGCAAAGAGTGGTTTTTGACAAAGTCCTAACCTTTTGCTTTCCATAGCAGCAGCTACCATTTCAAAGGTTTTTCCTGCACCTACTTCGTGGGCAAGAAGAACATTATCTCCATAAAGAATATGGGCAATGGCATCTACCTGATGAGGTCTTAATGTAATTTCTGGGTTTATGCCAACAAAATTAATATGCTTTCCATCATATTCACGGGGACGGATAGAGTTAAATTTTTCATTATATTTTTTAACTAAGGTCTGCCGTCTATCTGCATCTCTCCAAATCCAATCTTGAAATTCATCCTTAATAGCTTGTTGCTTTTGTTGTGTCAAGGTGGTGGCATCCTTATTTAGTACACGTTTTTCCTTGCCATCAGCATCAGTTATGGTGTCATAAATACGAACATCCCGAAGGTTTAAACTGTCCTCCAAAATTTTATAAGCATTGGCACAATCTGTTCCGTAGGTAACATATGCGGCCACATTATTATAGCCAACAGCATTTTTATTGGTAATATTCCACTCAGCAGTAAAAGGAGCATACTTTACTTCTACCTCTCCCTGAAGCCGGTAAGGGGTATCAAATAGCTCATACATAAACTGCTGAATATATTCCTTATCAATCCAAGTAGCGCCTAAACGCACATCTATTTCAGAGGCATCTAAATCCTTTGGCTGTGCAGCTTCTAAAGCCTCCACATTAGGTCTAAATATCTGGGAAGATTGGGCTGCCAGTTTTGCAGTATGAAGTTTTTCTCTTACATTGCCAGATAGGTATTCATCTGCCGTAACATAATTTATAGGGCTATCATCATCAAGAGTAGAAGAAAGGGGGAAGATAACACCTCTTAAACCATCAGCAAGCTCTTCCTTAGTAAGTCCTGTAAGCTTTGCCATATACTCCATATCTACCTTTGCTTTTTCAGCTATGGAAAGTGCCAATGCCTCACTTGCAGTATCTACGGAATGAACTGTCATACGCTTTTTAATGGTACGCTTGGTAAACATATCTGCCTTAGCTTTTAGATTGCCGTTTTCGTCTACATCTTCAAGGGAGCAGAGGAGATAATAGGAGTTATCGTCACTAAAGGCAAGGCTGTTGCCCCGGCTATTAATGAGTCCATATTTTTCAGTAAAGTTATCATAAAGACGATTTAGGGTTTCTTGTTCTTCTTTAATGGTGTCCTCACTGTAATCCTCCAGTTGATAGTAAATAAGCTTATCTACACACTCCCTAAGTTCTATCATTCCTTTAATTCTTTCTTTTGCAGTTTCATTGGTATTTGGCTTTACCATACGAGAGTTTTCACGATAATATACCTCACCGTCTACGAGGGTATAGGAGAAGTTTTTTACTGTAGGGTCAGCGGGAATAGAAACATCATTACCTAATTCTATATCAGGTAAATCTATTTCTGATATACTGCCTTCAATATTTAGAACAGCAGATTTTAATTGTTCTGAAAGGTCAGCATCAGGAAGGGGTGTACAAGTGCTTTCCATACCAAAGGGACCACTTTTCATTTCCATTTTTCCTAAAATCATTTCAGGATTGTCGGCAAAATAGCCGTTTAGTGTAATTCCATCTTCATTGGTATCAAGATGTATCCAATCCCTATCCACATCAAGGGGTCTGTCACGCTTTTGTAAGAATATAATATCACTTGTAACCTCAGTTCCTGCATTTTTAAATGCATTGTTAGGAAGTCTGATTGCGCCAAGTAATTCAGCTCTTTGTGCAAGATATCGGCGAACATTAGGATTTTGCTTATCCATTGTTCCCTTTGAGGTAATAAAGGCAACTACGCCTCCGGGACGGACTTTATCTAAGGTCTTTGCAAAGAAATGATCGTGAATAAGGAAGTTAAGATTGTTATACTTTTTTTCATTTATTTTATAGTTTCCAAAGGGTACATTACCAATAGCAAGGTCAAAAAAACTATCAGGTAGTTCTGTCTTTTCAAATCCTGTAATAGAAATGTTAGCATTAGGATAAAGCTGTTTTGCAATTCTACCAGTAAGGCCATCTAGTTCAATACCATATAGATTGGAGTTTTGCATACTATCAGGGAGCATACCAAAAAAATGTCCAATTCCACAGGCAGGCTCTAAGATATTTCCTGTGGTAAATCCCATATTTTCTACTGCATCATAAATGGCTTTAATAACTGTAGGACTTGTGTAGTGGGCATTAAGGGTAGAGGCTCTTGCCATGCTGTACTCATCTTCAGATAATAGGGTTTTTAATTGTGCATATTCATTGCTAAAACTACTATTATCCTTATCAAAGACTTCGAATAAACCTCCCCAGCCAACATAGTGGGATAGGATTTCTTGTTCCTCTTTTGTAGCAGAGCGACCTTCTTTTTCTATGATTTGCAAAGTAGTAATAGCTACTACATTTTGTAAAAATTTCTCACGTTTATTTCCTTCACCTAAATGCTCATCAATAATGCGAAAGTTTTCAGCTTTTTCTTTAGATATTTCTGATTGAGGATAAAGGTCTAAAAGTCTTAAAAAGCTTTCCCTGCTTTCTGACCTTAATATGGGATAAAGCAGGGGTGGATCTCGCAGAGTAACATGGTAGTCCGTTATTTCCTCAATTAAAAAAGGCGTACCGTTTTCTAAATATACGGTATCGCCTTTGCTATAAGGAATAGGTAGAATTTTTTCTGTAATGTCCTGTAATATTTCTTGGCTTGTTTCTTCTTGTTCCATTCCTTCTTCCGGATTTACCATAGGGATAGGAATGGAATCAACAGTTTGTTCTATAGGCCCTGTTATATCAGATACAGGTCGTCTTATAATTCCAGCCTTTTCACGCTGTCGTTCTTCAAACATTTCTTTTTCTTCAGAAGGCATATAGCGATTAATGGAAATAAGGTAGTCAATTCGTTTAGCAACTTTACTCCAATTTAGAAGTAACTTATCGTCATTTTCCCTACGGCTATATACAATGCCTTTTCCATCGTGCATTTGATTACTATTGTCTGCCCCTGAAAGGGCATGACTTCTGCCTCCTGTACCATATTCCTGCTTTAAAAAATCTGCTTTTTCTTTTGGACTATGAGATTGTGTAAAAAAGTCATAGATGCGATATTTTCCATCTTGAACACCACTTCCACTTGTAAGTTCCTTATCAACCTCGTCCTGTGTAATGAACATAGTTAAATCATCAATATTAGTGAGGGTAGAGGTAAACTCTCGTCTTGGTAAATCTAAATCCATCAAATCAGAGAGTAGCCTTTGTGGTTTATGAAAGTGAAAACGAAGGAGTGAAGAATCTTGTTCATAAGCAGAGTTAAACTCTTGTAATGAATCAATAATCACTTCTCTTTCCTTGGAGTCACCTAATAGCTGTGCTATATGATTGGTGGAGTCAGGAAACCCACCTTTAAATATTTCCTCATTAAAAAATTGTGCTTTTACCTTATTTGAAAAATCCCGATGTAGATACCAAAATCTTTCTGCTATCTGCTGTATTTCAAATCCAGCTGCATTATCTAATATATCCTGTGTTACAAATTGTCCATCCTTTAGAAGTTCCCCAATTCTTTCTGCAACATCTGTCCAGCTAATCACTTCCTTGGAAGGAGAGTAAAGGGCAGTTTCTCCCTTAGAAATATGAATACCATCACTATGAAACCATATAGATATTTTATGTCCTTCTATATAAAGTCCTTTTCCACCTTGATATTCCTTTTGTAAAAAGTCTGCCTTTTCATCTAGTGATTTTTCCTTTTGATAGAATGAAACTATTCTTAATAAGCTATTATTACTATTACTTCCTGTCCTTAATATAGAATCCATCTGATTTTGTGGCATAGAAAAAGCGGAGTAAGCAAAAGGTTTGTTAATCCTTTCCTTCCCCGCTATTCTTTCTATCTGCTCTTGCTCCGTTGGGAACAGAGTTAATTGTATATAAGCTCCGTCAATATGATTTCCTCCGCCTGTGCTTTCAGATTGTTCATGTAACCCACCCATTTCATCTGCTCTTTCATCTTGTCTGGTGGGGTCTGTACCTTCTGTAAGTCCATCATGATTTGTTCCATCCGTCTGTTTGCCGTCTTGTCTATCTCCAGTAGGTGGGGAAATAGTTTCTCCGATAGGAGTAGGGAGTGGAATAGTGGTTTCCTGTGTTCCTGAAGATATTGTTTCCTCATTCTGCCGTATTTGCCTAGTGGAATCTGTTCCTTGTTGTCCGTCTGCTCTGTCAACCCGATGTTGGGTATCAGATAATCCCCGTTCTTGATATAAGTGATTTCGTTCATATTTCTGGCTCCTTTCACGTTCTGTTTTAATAATAGTAACTGCTATTTCTCTAAATATCCGCTCTGATTGTTCACTAACCGCTGTACCCAGTAGTGCAACGGTATCAGCAGTATTAAAGTCAAATATGGGTAGAAAATCCTCATGTTCAAAGTATCCGTCAGTATCTAATCCGCATCGTTTCATCAAAGTATATGCTGTACTGACGGTAGCAGCATCTTCAAAAACCTTTTGGATATTATCCTCATCATATTCATCTAAAAAGCTGTTTTCTATAAGATAATTTATATCCCCTTTGTGATTATCATAATACTCCTTGGACATATTTCTTGCAATGTTATGAAAAGCATCGGCAAGATTATTATCCTCTGCGTCAAATTTTTTCTTTAACATTTCCAAGATAGGTTCTTTATGGTGTTCCTGCATATTCCAAAGATAAGGATAACGGGAATTTTCCCTGTCACCTGTATCTGAAACATCAAAAACATATCTTAGTTTTAGGGTATCTCCAGTGGGATCCAGTAATGCAATTCCCTTTGAGCCACGACGGACATATCGGTTCATTTTGTTGTTCCACAGGTCATATTCAGCACAAGCCGTAGCATCAGGTCTTTGTGCATAAATCATGAGCTGTTCATGGTAGTTGTATCTGTAAAGCCTTCCCATAGTATTAAGAAAACCAGTCCAATCTTCAAGACTGCTTGTAAGACGTTTGGTGGTATCCTTAGATAGCTGTGCATAGACTTGTGCTTTATTCAACATATTAGTCCTCCTTAACGCAAAAATACCCAATACAGAATAATTTCTTGTAATGGGTATTTTATATTATTTAGTTTTTACATTAAATTAGCCTATTTAAAATGTATTAGATGAAGAAAGTATAAATATTGTGCAACTAATTTAATCACATCTACTCCCGGAATTTGTCATAATCGCTATTGTGACAAAATAACATAAAGCTCATTTTAAATTTGAGAGTTAATAAATCATTCAGTTTTACTTATTTACTATTTTATAACTACTTTCTTAGAAGAATTTCGTTAGCACATACATAATTCCTAATGATAATATTACAGCAAATATAGCAGCAAAAAGTGCTAATAGTATTTTTTGATACGGGCGTTTCCCTTCTTCTCTTGCTTTTGAAATTTCATCTAAATTTTTCCCCTCAGTAAAAGCTACAATTTCTTTATACGTTTGAATATCAAATTCTTTTTTCTTTTTTTCAGCTAAAAAGGCTACATAAATTGAAACTACAGCTAATAAAACCCAAATTACTATTCCAACATTATCCAAAAAAAACAACAAAGGCATCGGTGTTAATATTAATAATCCAAACAGAACAGCTAGTATATTACTCACCTTATTAAAATCTTTCCTGTCTTTTACACTTATCTCTTTTTTCATCTTTTCCACATCTCCTTTAATTAAATTATCAAGAGAGACATGGAAGACTTCACTTAAACGGATCAGACTATTTATATCTGGATAATTTTTATCATTTTCCCAATTAGATATAGATTGTCTAGAAACATAAATTTTTTCAGCTAATTTCTCCTGTGAAATTTCTAATTCATTTCGATACTTTTTAATCTGATTTCCTAACTCCATCTTCCCACATCTCCTTTCTCTTTTATCTTAATCAAAGAAACATTTTAGCGCTATCAAAAGTCTTTGCTAATGGTATGTTTTACGTTGTCAAAAGTATTTTGCAGATAGCTTTCATGTGGTATTTATCTAATTACAATTTGTTAGCTTAAGTTTATCTACTATTTATTGAAAATAAGCATGGTGATTAAATGAAAAATAATATTAAAAAATTAAATCTTAAGATGCTTAAATCTACATATATACATTACATTATATAAACCTCTTACCAACTTAACAAGCAATACATTTATTTTAAACCTTTGCTCAACAAAACTACCCAATTCAGAATATATCCCTGTATTAGGTAGTAGTTTATCTTATTATTTTACTTTGTTTGCTGCATACTTTATAAACTCTTCAGGTGTAGGGATTTCCCCTTTTGATGGGACTTGTTTTTGGCAAACACCTGTAACTCCATCATCTGGGGTATTGGTATATGCATGGTCTAAAGCTTTCTGCATTTCTTCTTTAACTTCCTTTACAGAAACACCATGTTTCTTTGCTACTTCACGGTAAATCTTTCTCATACTCATTTATTTTCTCCCTTCTTCGTTAGTGAATTAATAAAAACTATCCTTTAAAATCAGCAATCAGTTCTGCTGTAATACTGTCAAACTCTCCATCATTCATAGCAGTTATCTTATCTATAACTGATTGTGTAAGTTCAAAAGTTCAGTTTCATCTTTTCCCAAATGAGTTTTCATTTCTACAAGTTCCGAAAGCAAATCCATTCTTGTGCCTGCACTGTAGATACATATTAAATTCCTTTCTTCCACGGTAAATTTACTCATTAATCATCGCTCCTTTTCTGTACCTATTTGAGGTATTCTTTTCTGCTTATCTTTTTCAATCAATGGCTTTGTTTTAAGTTGTTCCACTACAGAAGATTTCTTTTCCTTTCTTTCTGCTTTTTCAGTTTGCTCCAACTCTGCTACAGTAGACTTATTATTGATAATACCGTCCAGTTGGTTATAATTTTGCTCTACTGATTTTTCAGCAGTTTCTAAGTAATTTCTTTGAGGAAGGAAATTAGGCTGTTCAGCAAAACCAAAGCTATCAACGTAATGAAAGGATAAGCCATTATTCACCTTTAAGGCAATGATGTCGCTAACAGAAAGGGATTGTCCCTTAAAATCAGTAGGGTGGTTTATATTAAACTGTTCATATAACTTATTAAGAGTATGATTTTGATTTCCGTTATAATTTGTTAAGGGTGCGGTATAGATAATCTCATAGTTATCATGGTCTACAAAATTACCAGCACTTTGTAATCGCTCTAATCCTTCAAAGCGATAATCTCTAAATTCCTCGCCACCTTTAAGCTGATAAATTGCAAAGGAGTCAGCTGGAGTTTCTAAAAATCTCTGTTCAAGTTCCGATGCAGAAGATTTCTCCTTGTCTTTTATTGCCTCATAATCCTGTAAAGCTATCCAGTCGGTACGCTGAATCCCAAATATTCCACTGTGCTTATCAATATCCTCAAGGTCAAGTGCCATTGCCTCAGTATCATCTTCATAAAGCAGGTACACTGACAAATCTTGTTCAAATAATTCTGCGGCACGTTCTCTTGATAGTGGTAGCATCTCATCATCTAAATATCCGTAAGAATTGCGGTCTTTAATGCTTATGTCAGGGTCAGGCAAAGGATAGGTATGTTCTTGTATTGGTATCATAAAATCAGATTCTTGTTCCTTTTCTGTTCCAGTAAAACCATTTTCCCCTTCTTTTATTGATTGTGATGCGTTAATATCATAAGTTTCTACTGTTTCCAGTACTCCCTTTGCCTTAAAGGAATATAGTTCTTTATGATTAATGCCATTAATAATTAAGTGATCTAAAACTTTAATCCCTAATAGTTTTCCAGTCTCCTCTAAGCGTCTGGTAATGTTAATATCTTCTTGACTGGGTTTTAGATCTCCACTTGGATGATTATGACAAAGAATCACGGAATTTGCCTTATTAATAATGGCATTCCTAAAAACTTCCCTTGGGTGTACCAGTGAGCTATTAATCGTTCCAACAGACACAACTTCATGGTCAATAATACGATTTTTGGTGTTTAAAAAGGCAACTACAAAGGCTTCCTTATCATATATCTCATCCATCACAGAATGAAAAAAGGCAGATGCACTTTCAGGTGAATTAATTACAGGGTTTCGAGTATTGATACCACGGCTCATTCTATACAAATCGAGAAATGCTTGATGTTTTTCCCGTTGAACTGGAGTAGCAAGGAGCTGTGTCGCATTGTCCACCAAGGCATTTAGTCCTTTTCTTTCAGCGTATTCTATAGCGTCATCCTCTTTAACACCGATAATTCTTGAAAAGGCTTGAATATAGCGAAGTTCATCAGTAGTTGCCATCTTCATCCACCTCCCGTTTATCCGCCAAATCCATGAGCAAGAACAAATCCTTTAACCTTTCAGCATCCTCTTCGCTATTAGTATATTTCTGTGGGTTTTCATGTAACTTTAGTATATCTTCCGTACTTACTTCAATGTCTAAAATCGTCTTAATCAGGTTTTTAATACTCATTCTTTACCTTCCTTTCTTTGTAGGAAACTCCATTTTAAAGTTTGCATATTTACCACCATTATCATTGAGAATGATATTAGCATCATAAGTTTTACCTGTTTTTTCAGAGTAACAGCCTTTTAATTCTACTTTGCCATTTTCCAAAAGTTCTCTTGCTATGGTCTTGGTTAATTTCTTTTTCTTTGCAGTAAAAAACTTATTTGCTTTCCATAGAGCAAAACCACAAGCTCTGGTTTCACAGCAAAATCCTTTCTTATTCTCTAATACATTACTACCACAGCGAGGGCATTTACCGATAGTTTCCCCTTTAGCATTTGAGGGAAAAAGGGTGTCTGCACCATCAATGATTTTATAGGTGGATACAAGGTCTTTTGTCATATGGGATATACCATCTAAAAAGGTCATTGGAGAAAGTTTTCCATGTTCAATTTGCTTTAGCTGTTCCTCCCATTCGGCGGTAAGCTGTGCTGATTTTATGACTTCCGGTAAAACTGTAATCAAAGCAATTCCCTTATGAGTAGGAATAAAGTGCTTTGTCTTTGTCTGCCCCTTACGCTCTGCCAATCCAGTTTTGATAAGTTTTTCTAAAATTCCCGCACGAGTGGCAGGAGTACCAATTCCTTTACTTTCTGCATCATCTACTGCATTATTTGCATTTTCCATAGCAGAAAGTAAGGTATCGTCTGTAAAATACTTTGGTGGACTGGTTTTCCCTTCCTTAATCGTAGCCTTTGCAGTAAATACTTCACCTTGGGCAACAGGTGGCAGAGTAGTATCTTTTTCTTCTTGATGTTGTTCCTTTTTAGTATCAAGATATATTTTCTGGACTGCCTTCCAACCATCCTCAAGTATGGTTTTTCCCTTTGCTGTAAATATAGCACCATTATCTTTTGCAGTTATAAGGGTTTCTGCATAGCGGCAGTTGTCTCCAACTGCACAAACTAAACGTAGGACGATAAGGAGTAAGACTTCTCTTTCACCGAAGGGAAGGGAGTGAATGTCATAGTTTTCTACACCCAGAGTAGCAATAATCCCATGATGGTCACTTACCTTGCTATTATCAATTATTTGTCCTGTATTAATAGGTAGTTGTACATTTTCAGGCGTAAAAAATCCTGCTACGGTTTTTACCAAAGCAGGTATACTGTCTCTCATATCCTCTGTTAAGTAACGGCTGTCTGTTCGAGGATAGGTTACTAATTTCTTTTCATAAAGACTTTGAACATATTCTAAGGTCTGCTCTGCTGTAAAGCCGAGCTGTCTGTTTGCCTCTCTTTGTAAGGTTGTAAGGTCATAGAGTTTAGGTGGTCTTTCTAACTTTTCTTTTCGTTCTACCTTTTCAATAGTAATACTTTTGCCATCACAGTCTTTACGCAGGGTTTCAGCATCTTCTTTTTCTTGAAGTTTTTCTCCTGATAGAGTAAGACTGCCTAAATCAAGCTGTACGGTATAGAAAGGTGTTACTCTAAAGTTGGTGATATTTTCCTCACGCTCCACCAGCATGGCAAGGGTAGGAGACATAACCCTACCTACATTTAAGGTCTGCCCATAGAGAAGGGAAAACAATCTGGTGGCGTTAATGCCTACAATCCAGTCTGCTTTGGCTCGGCAAAGTGCTGATTGATAAAGCAGTTCATAATCTGATCCATTTCGAAGATTTTTAAAACCCTCATCAATGGCACTTTCCTCCATTGATGAAATCCAAAGCCTTTTAATGGGCTTTTTACAAGAGAACTTTTCATATACCAATCGGAAGATAAGTTCTCCTTCACGGCCTGCATCTGTAGCTGCAATAATCTCCGTAACATCAATGCGTTTCATCAATCCTCCAATGATTTTCATCTGCTTTTCTTTGCCCTTAGAGATGACATATTTCCAATTAGAGGGTAGGATAGGCAAATCTTCATACTGCCATTTAGCATGTTTTTCATCATACAGGTCGGCAGATGCAAGTTCCACCAAATGACCCACACACCATGACACAAGATAGCCCTTGCCTTCCATATATCCGTCTTTTCTATTTGTAGCACCGATTACAGTGGCAATACTTTGTGCTACAGATGGTTTTTCTGCTATAACTAATTTCATTATTTTTTCTTCCTTTCCTTATGTGTAGGGATAGTCTCTTTTTTATTTGTAGAACAATCTCTTTTTTTACGCCTTTTATTATTAGGGGCAGGAGATCTTTTCTCCCGCCCGTATATAGGTTTTTGTACCATCATTTTTTCATAGACACTGTCTGTAAAGTAGGTCATTAAATATCCTCGCTTTCATCTTCTTCATCCTCATCTTCATTTTCGTATTCATATTCATCGTCGTAGTCCTCATCATCTTCAAAATCATATTCTTCAAGTAATGTATTGCCCTTGGTATTTCCCTTATTTTTCAACACCTTGAAATAGTAAAATCCACCACCTGCTATACCTATAATCAGCAAGATGAGCAATGTACTTCCTGCACTATTACCTTTCTCTTCCTTAATTTCAGGTTCAGAAGTAGAGGTTGTGGTCTTTCCTGTACACTTAGTAAGGTCATTTCTACAAAGAGTACAATTAGGGTCTACCCTTCCATCTTCACAAAGTTCGGTACAATTACATACTTGTGATACTTGGGGCTGTTCTGGGGTTTCTCCCTCAATAAGTGCAAGTAAATCTGCCTCATCTACTAGATTTAGGAAGTAGACATTTTCCTTATCCTCAGCTCGGTCGATTACTAAGTAAAAGTAGTTTCCGTTCTTTGAAACAAGGGTCACGAATTGCTTATCCTCGGCTTCTTCCTCTGAAATATCATCTACAAGCGTTAAGTTTCCATCGGGAGTGAGAGGAGCAGGGTCAGTTTTTGATGTTTCAGTTTCTTCAGGAATGAGTGGAATTTCTTCACCACCACCTGCAAAAGCTGTTATTGGAAATACTAATAAGCAAAGAAATACTGCAAATAAAGTGGCAAAGATACGAATCTTAATTTTCTTCATGGTTTATTTCCTCCTGTTTTTGAATGAAAAAAGACGCATCATTTTTTTCATGATACGCCTTAAAAAATGCAGATAATTCACTGGTATTCATCTTGGTACTGCGAACAAGTTCTACAATCTCGGTATTTTCTATTTCTATTTTTTGTCTTTCCAATTCTCGGAGTTTACTCTGCAAAACAGATATTTTTTCCTTTGTTTTTTCTATGTCTGAAATCACTTTTTCTTTCTTTTTACTCATTTAATCCCTCCTAATTCAAACGCCCATAGGCATAGAAATGTTGTGTCCAATAGGTACTATTTACAGAGGCATACTGTATGGGATTTCCGCAGTGGATCATCATGCCATTTCCAACGTAAATACCAACATGAGATACTGCACCACTGCTTGCATAAGTCCCTGTAAAGAAGATAATATCTCCGGGTCTTGTTTCACTTGGTAGTATTATGGCACATTGATTAAAAATACCTTGTGCAGTTGTTCGGCTTATGGAGTATACTCCTGATTGGTTTAACACCCAGCATACAAAGCCAGAACAGTCAAAACTGGTAGAGGGGGAGCTGCCACCCCATACATAGGGATAGCCTAAATACTTTTCCGCCTCATGAATAAGGGCTGCAAAAGCAGGGTCAGTCAGTGCATCTGGTGGTATATCATAATCTGTATATTCACCCATATTAGGAGCATAAATATTACCCTCAAACAAGTAAGACTTATTACCTTGGGTTTCCATATACACACTGAACATTTCATACTGGTCACCAGTTAAATGGCTGTCAGCAATAATACTGATGTCTTTATTCTTCAAGGTAATATGAAGAATGTAATAATCGTAAGGGACTTCCACAGTATAGGTAACGCTGTGAGTATTCCCGTCCTCATCTGTCCATGTGTCTGTGCGTGTTTCTGTTCGGTAACGCACCTGTATTTCTTCATTGGTAGTAAGAGAGTATTGTTCATCAAATAAGGCTCTAATTTCAGCCTGTACCTCTGATTTGGTATATACCTGTAACTTTGCGGTCAGATAAGAGGCAAGGGTAAAGGGATTGTGTCCGATTTCATCTAAATGGTATTGATATTCGTCATAACCTGGATATTCGGTTTCGATATTGTTTATACGTTCCTGCAATGACTGTTCTAATAGGGTATATTCATCATCTACGGCAACAATGTCCTCGTCCTCAGAAGTGTAAGAAGTTCCTACTATACTTTGAAAACCGCCCTCCATCATTATGGAGCAGGAAGATATTGCACTTATTAAAAACATAAGAACTGCCCCAATTCCAAGGGCAATCAAAATGCTCTTTTTATTTCTGACAATAAATTGTGTGATTTTTTCAGTGGCACTTGCTGTATTTTTTACTACTGTTTTTGTATTCTTAGCTGTTTGATGAGCTGACTTAGCACCTTTTCCATACCGATTTGCCATGTATTGTTTTTTAATTGCCTGCTTTTGCTGCCAACGTGATATTGGATTGGTGCTAACTTTGGGATTATCTCGCAAACTCTTTTTATAAAGATAATTCACCTCTGCTTTAACTGTCTGATTTTCTGCTTTGGCAAGGTTCCGGTAGGGCTTCAACTTATGACTTCGATAGGCACTGTGTATTCGTCTTGCTCCAAACTCTGCACCTTGCTCTGTCTTATGAGCTGCCTCCACGCCTACATTGTCCTGTTCACTCTCACGGATCTCCTTATGAATTTTATTAAGCAACTCCCTCTGTGGAATTGTCTTAAAAGAATGGGATAGTTTAGAGGGTGGCTTTGGTTTATCTGTTTCTTCAAAATATAAACGCACCTTTGCTTTGCCTGTTTTGGCATCAAAAGTGCGTTCTTTACTAATATGTTTTTTCTTTGGTATCTTATCCTGTGTCTTTTCTAATTTATCCCCTGCTTTTTCTGCTTTCTTTAAGGGTTTTTCAAGTTCAGGGTCGGCACGTTCTTCATCAGTAAATGTAAGCCTTGATACCTTTCCAGCAGGACGGAATGGTCTTTTACTGTTTTGGCTCATAAAACACCTCCTATTCTTAGATTTAATTTTAATATAAAATAACCCGCCAATTGACGGGTTATGTTTAAATTATTCTAGATTGCTAAGTCTTGAAAATAAACAATGTATTTCATTGAGATATAAAAATCGTTTTAAAGAATTAACTTCATTTTCTATTTCATAGGCATGTCCATGGGCTATTTTATGCCGTGACTTATTTGACGCTGTATCTGGGTCGGCATGATTAAAGTTTTCATTGAAAGCCTCCTCAATTCGTTCAATAACATCACTGTATACTTCAAACTCATAAATCGATACATCTTCCTTTTCTTTTAGCTCTATTTTTATATCCTCAATCGCTTTTTGCACTTTAAATCTAGGATTTTTCAGGTTTGTTCTTACAAAATCAGTTATTATACCTTCAGTATGTATAGTTAATAGCGTTACTGAAGAGTTATAATATTTCCTAGAGTGATTGACCAAAGCCTCATGGAATATTCTTTCGCGACAATGAAAGTAATCTAAAGTTTCCCATCGTTTAACCATTTTTTTTAAAGCTTCACACCTGTTCTGGCGAAAATAATCTACAATGATTTTATCAACATCTTCAATGCTCAATTCTTCTCTCTTGATATGAATGCTATTGACAAGTTCTTCTGGTAATTCGTCCGAATAAAACCATCCATATCTTAACAATGTTTCTCTTTGCTCGCTCCACTCTTTACTATAAATTAATAATGAAAAGTCTATGGAAGATATTATTTTTTGAGTCACTTCTGACATCTGCATTATAGAGTCATGTAATCTATGTGCTAAGTTATCATTAATAGAGTGCAAGTTTTCCATCATATTATGAAGTGGATAAAATATAGTTTGTATATCAAAGATGGGTTTAGGAATATTGGATAAAACAGTGGTTAGTTCTGGTAATTGAAGTTTTGGTACACTATTTAATACAGATTGAAATGAAGTAAAGTCATAATGGGTCATCTTAGATGCCGTAGATGCCAAACCAGACAAAGATTCTGTTGGAACTACAATATTACTTATTGCACTGCTAATTGAAGTTATTAAAGGTTTATTTTGCAATTCAAATGTTCTTGACATTCTTTTCAGCGACATAGAGATTCCAGCTGTTGCACTTTTTAAAACTTCTTTATTAGCAATATAAAATTTCTCATATACATTTGGACAATCTATTTTTTCATACTCTAATTTAACTCTATTATCTTGTGCAAGAATCGTATCAAGAATAAGAATTAATTCAGTATCTGTAATTCCTATAAAGTCATTTTCTGTAAAAAGATCTTCGTTACTTTTTTCCTGTTTATACATATGGAAAATTGATTTGGCAAAAGCAGTACGAAAACTATCTCCATTATCGTGAAATTCAAAAAAAACTTTACAACAATTCATACTAAAAAATACTTGAATTTCCACTTCAGTTTCAGCTATCATTATTTTTATAAATGGAGAATTATTTTTTAAATCCATTAAGTCTGTTATCTTATTCATTATCTCACTCCACAAAGAAATTATTTTATCATCTCTTTGTATATAGTAGCATATTATTAATCATTTTTCATGTGTTTCAGTTGGCTTAGTGGTCATAATACGGTAAAGCTCCGTGTCTTTCGGGAATTTATCAGTAAAGGGTAAAATTACATTGCCATAAAATAATAATCCTTCACCTTCTCCTGATTGAGTTACATAGGAAAGTTGATGAGGTGAGATGTTAAGCTGTCTTGCTAAGATTTGTCTGTCTCCTGATGCTTGGTTAAGCATATAGATAAAGTCGGAGTTTTCAAAGATATTCTCTACCTCACGAGAGGATAAGAGGTCTTTTACATTTTGAGTAATACCTGTAGGAATTCCTCCCCATTTTCTAAACCTTTTCCATATCTCCACGCTGTAAGCTGCTGTTTGTTCTTCTTTTAAAAGTAAATGAAACTCATCCATATAATACCGAGTAGCACGTTTCTCGGCACGATTTACCGTTACCCTATTCCAGACTTGGTCTTGCACCACCAGCATACCCAGTTTTTTAAGCTGTTTCCCTAACTCTTTTATATCAAAGCAGACAAGACGGTTAGTAATATCTACGTTAGTACGGTGATTAAATATATTTAATGAGCCTGTTACATAAATCTCAAGGGCGGCTCTAATATGCTGTGCCTCTTTTTCCTGTTGATTTTCAAGGGCATTATATAAATCCTCCAAAATAGGCATTTTTTCTGGTGCAGGATCGGCAAGATAATCGGTATAAATAAGACGAACGCAACGGTCTATAATACTTTTCTCTACAGGCTGTAATCCCTCCTTACCACCTACAATAAGCTCACATAGGGACAGTATAAAGTCCGATTTTAAGGATAAGGGACTTTCATCATCAGAGTAATTAAGATTAATATCCATAGGGTTAATATAGTCTCCAGATGTAGGGGAAATCTTAATTACCTGCCCTCCTAATCGGTCTACAAGGGGATAATACTCTGCTTCGGGGTCACAAATAATAATGTCATCACTGGTAATAAGAAAGATATTGGTTATTTCACGCTTTGCAGAGAAGGATTTACCACTTCCCGGAGTTCCTAAAATTAAGCCATTGGGGTTTTTCAGCCTTTTTCGGTCTACCATGATAAGATTGTTGCTTAGGGCATTTAAGCCGTAATACAAAGGCTCTCCCCTTGATTGAAATAGCTCCTGTGTAGTAAAGGGAACGAAAATCGCTGTAGCAGAAGTAGTTAGACTTCTTTGTATGCTAATCTGATTTAGTCCAAGGGGCAGGGAGGACATAAAGCCCTGCTCTTGCTGAAAGTCCAATCTTATTAACATACAGTTGTGTTTTTGTGCAATTCCAGATGCCTGAAATGCAATATTTTCAAGCTGTTGTTTATTATCAGCAGTGTTCATCACAAGAAATGTCATAAGGAACATTCTCTCATTTCTGCTTTGTAAATCTGCAAGTAGCTTTTTAGCCTCTCCACCGTAGGTGGCAAGGTCAGAGGGGATTATATCCATGTCATAGCCGGAACGGACTGCCTTTTTTTGTTCCTCGATTTTCATTTTATCGAGGTCGGTAATTTTACGTTTAATAGTCTTAATCGCCTTTACTTGGTCGAGGGACTGAATGTGCATGGTGATTAAAAGATTGCTTTCCATATCAAGGAAATCAGCCAGTACCCTGTCATTGAGTTCGGGAGCCAGTATTTGCAAAAAGGAAACTGCACCATATTTACTGCCTGTTTTAAAAGTTCTGCCCTCACGGAATTCAAAAGATGAAGGGGCAATAAAATCCTTAGTAGATAGTCCTGATGGCACAAGCCATTTCCAATCAAATTTAAACTGCTCATTGCCATCCATTCTAATAATATTATGGCAAAGCCTTAATCGTTCTTTTCCATCAAGGGATTCTGCCGATACTCCCATTCGCTTTAGTCCATTCCATAGGTCATTTTCAATTCTCTCTAACCTCGGCTTTGCAATCCTAATGTTATCAGCCTCAATACCAAAGGTCAGATATTTGGTTTTCGTCAAACCGTTGTTTCCCTTTGCAAGCTGATTATGGAGCATATCTGCATATTCAGTACGGATACTATCAAAATCATCCTGCTGTGGTTTGATAGCAATACTGCTCTCATAATCCTTAGCATTGGCAGTCATATTGAGAAAGGAAAATTGAAAGTAAATGGAGCTATCAAAATAGTTTAGGAAGTCACACCAACTTTCAAAGATTGCTGTCTTATCCTCATTTTGAGCCAGTTGATAATTGATGTCTTGAAAACCTATAGTCTTTGTATAGAGCTGATCCGTAACATGACAAATACCATCGGGAAACATACGCAGATAAGGAATACTGTCTTGTGCTGACTTTTCCTTTTTATTAGTATTCCTTGCCCGTAAAATAGCAGCGTTAATTTCTTTCCTATCTGCTCTTGTCAGCTTTGCGTTTGAGCGAGTTACTTTGTTTACCTGTGACAATGTGTTTTACCTCCTTATCTAGCTTTGCTTGCCGCATGATAACGGCATAGAAGTTATTTGTTCTATAGGGTCTTTGTTTTGGATTTAAGAAACGCACAGCAAGGTAATGTTTTAAAATAACCTCAAGTTGTTGCCCATGCCTTTCATACATAGCGAACATGAAGAAAGGTAGCATGGAAAATATCATTACCAGAGATGCAAGGCTTGTATTTGTCCTATCCTTTAGCAGGAAGAACAAAGGCAATCCAACCACAAGAGCCATGGAAAAGCAGATTAGCTGCCTTTTAGTAAGATTGAATACAACCTTTGTTTTTACATTACTTAAATCCTTTGGTACGGGTACATAAGCCATAAAATTCTCCTTTCATTTTTGTTAATGAGCGCTGAATATACTCTTTGACAATGAGCCTGTCTTAAATAGGGTAAAACACAGTAGTACCGTATATCCTACACAAGTCCAAATCGCAGCCATGATGTCGCTGTCGGTGGCAATAGATTGTACTAATACTGCATAGATGCCTACACATACCATAATGAGAAAGGCTTGAAAGCCAAGAGCAAGCATTGATTTTAGGTAGTTTTGTCCCATGCCTCCCCATTCACGGTTTACCATGGTGGCAAAGGGGATTGCTCCAAGGGAAGTCATAAGATAAATCTCAATCATACGCCCATAGATGACTACAAAGATGCAGATAGTTAAGGCATTCATAGTGAGTCCTATAAACATACTTTGCAGCCATATTCCAAGCAGTGGGCCAAGTTCCATTTCCATAAGCCGGGTTTCCATATCTGCTATAGAGGCGGTTATATCTATACTGGTATCTGAGATAATTACTCCTGCGGCATTGGATACCACATGCTGTGACATATCAAAAATCCCCATAATAATGTTAAAGGTATTGGTTACTATCATTACAGCTACAAAGGTTTTGAAAATCCATTTGAAGAATATGAAAGTTTCAATATCGTGAAGATTATTTTTCTCAATGACCATTTGTATCAGCTCGTAGCACATGACAAAGGTCAAGATGATGCCGGCAATTGGTATAATTACGGTTTCAGATAGGGATTGTATCATAGAGAAGACACCGCCATTCCATGCTGACGGTGTCATTCCTACTTCACCTGCGATTTCGCCAACCTTTTGATTGACGTTATCAAACATTCCTGATAAGTTTCCCGTAATACCACCGACTAACATCTCTTTGAGCCATTCAGTAATGCTGTCGATGATGCTTTGCATAATTTAACCGAACAATCCGGAAAGCAAAGGTACAAGGGTCATGCCGATCAGTGCTACGCCACCGCCAGCCATGAGTTGTTTCATACCTTGTGATTTTGCACCTGGATTATCATTTCCATAGCCTTCAAGTAAATTAATAACCCCCCAAATTCCAAGTCCTGCTCCAAGGGCAATAACAAGTGTCTGTAATACATCTACTGCTGAATTAAAAAATGCCATAATCATATCCTCCTAATTTCTTTGTTTTATTTTTAGGTAAAAAATAACCGCTACTATACGGTTTCAGTCTCATCTGTAAGGTCAACTTCGTAAACATCGTATACCTCATCAGGCTTTGGTTTTAGTTTTGTGGACAGATATTTTTCAATATCAAAGGTGTTTCTTTTATCAAAATCCGATAAGTATTTGTAATTGGGGTGCTGTGTAATGTCATACTTTTCGGAGAGAAACGGGCGAACACCTCTTAGCTGTAAAATGCACTTGCCACCATCCATTACAGCAAGTTCATCCATACTCATAAGCTCCTTTCCCAGCTTTTGATAATTAAGCCCATAACTTCTTTGTGTTCCTCTGGTATCAGAAGTGTTAAACATATCAATGGTTTCTTTACCAAGGGTTTCTGATAAATCCTTGAGGGTGGTTTTCTCCTTTCCTCCAAGGAAAATCATGCTATCGCAGTTGCCGATAATGGTATCTGCATTGTCTTTATAGAGAGCCTTTAGTTGACTTTGTGCCTGTAAAACAAGGCAAGCAGAAATCTCTCTTGAACGGATGGTAGCCATCAGTTTTTCTAATTTAGGAATCTGGCCAATATTAGCAGCCTCGTCAATTAAACATCGTACATGAACAGGTAATCTACCTCCATAGACATCATCTGCCTTGTCACAGAGAAGATTGAAAAGTTGTGTATATGCCATGGATACTAAGAAATTAAAGGTATCGTCCGTATCGCTGATAATGATAAAGAGAACTGTTTTTCTATCTCCTAATGTATCTAATTCCATTTCATCATAGGCAGTAATTTCCCGTAATTCCCTTATGTCAAAAGGAGCAAGTCTTGCACCACAGGATATTAGAATAGACTTTGCAGTTTTTCCTGCTGCTAACTTATATTTTTTATATTGCCTTAAAGCAAAATGTTGTGGGTCTTTTTTCTCTAAACGGTCAAACATTAAATCCACAGGGTTTTTGAAATCCTCATCATCTTCTCTTACCTCAGAAGCATTGATAAACTCAATAAGGGTAGAGAAGTTTTGCTCATGTTCCGGAGCCTCATAATAGATATATCCTATGAGTGCTGTGTAAAGAAGGGTTTCTGCCTTTACCCAGAAATCATCTCCTGCCTTCCCTTCACCTTTGGTGTTAGCAATAAGGGTAGTAACAAGTTTTAAGATGTCCTTTTCACTTTTAATGTAGGCAAAGGGGTTGTAGTGCATAGATTTCTTAAAGTTAATGGTATTGAGTATTTTAATTTTATATCCCTCTTTCTGTAATAGCTTCCCGCATTCCACAATAATGCTGCCCTTTGGGTCAGTAACCACATAGGAACTGTGACACTGCATAAGATTTGGTTTCAGCCAAAATCTTGTTTTACCTGAACCAGAACCGCCTACTATGAGTACATTTTTATTTCTTGCATTTCTTGGGTCTTTGGGACGATTTGACATGGTAAGACTTTCTGTTTGGGTAAGTATCACATTGTTTTGAAATACGGGATCTACAAAAGGGCGAATATCATTGGCATTACCCCAACGTGCAGAGCCATACTCTATACCTTTTCTATATTTCTTAGCGTTCTTGCCTTTAATATAAACAACAAGACGGATTGTAGTAGCAATCAAAATACCAAAGAGCAAATCCTGTAGGTAAAAGCTTGGGAGTGGACTATTAAAAGCTATTGAAAAACCCTCCCTAAGATTAAATATCTTTTGTCCAAGGTCAAAGCCTGTTGCATATCTCCATGCCTGCGATACCTTTGTAAAGAAGAGGGCAAGCATGAGATAGGGGATATTCAGAATGAGGAGCTTTCTAATTTTTCCATTCATAGGCTTTGCTCCTTGCTTTTGGATTTTACTCTGTCAGTAATAGTGTTTTTTACAAGCTGGGCAAACTTTTTAAGCTGTGCCAATGCTGAGGGTCTTTCCGCTTTTTTCATGGTCTTTGCCGTAAATTCTGTAAAAGCAGAAGTAATGGCATCTGCATCTCTGCCCTTGAAAAAGACAAGGTATTTAGGTGGTGACACAGATTTATCTTTTTTGATGGCAAAGTCAACACCATATTTCTTTGCCACACGTTCAAAACTTTTGATATTTTTATCTGTAACCTCGATGTTACTCAGTCCTTGGTCTTGCTTTGCAAGGTTTTTGACACTCTGCTTTCCACGAGGAATTACAGGTTCTTTTACTTTCTTGTTTTTACGCCATGCTAAATATTTAAGAATAGCTGATTTTAACGTTCTTGCTGTCAGCTTTGTACCGCTTATAACAAGTGCTACCGACCTGTTTTCTACTTCTTCTTGCATAATAAAATCCTCCTTTCATGGTTTGAAAATATTTATTACGGTGGAACAAGCAACCGTCTAAGGAGATAGTCAGACATTGGCTTTTTCCCTCCCATGTCCCTTGACTGTCAAAATTCCATCAAGGGTGGTGGCTGTAATACGAAGTCGCTCGGCAGTGGCAATGTCATTTTTTACATTTTCATCTATCACATCACCGCAAACTACAAGCACACGGGAACGCCTTAACATATCCCTTGCCATATCAATCCCGTCCTTATGCTCCTCTGGAATTTCATCGTTTAAATAGAGGGGGAGAAATAGCAGGGGACACATAGGGGTAAACCCTGCCTCATAGATTTTTCTACAATATTTAGCGGCGGTTTCCGTGTTTTCAAACTCGTTCTTTCCCCAAGCAGCTGTAATATATGCCATTGGTCTTCTCATAATTCAAAACTCCTTTCCTAATTTTGGGTACAAAAAAGGCATCTTGCTATTCCTATAAAACAGGTGCAAAACACCTTAATATTTTCCTTTAAAATCGTGATTTACAAGTGCTGAATAGTAGTTGTCTATAGTTGAGGGAGCATTAAAAAGTGTTGTCAGTAGATATCTCTTGATATTACGAATATAGGTGGTAGTCTTTTTTAGGCACTCAAATACATAGTCAATATGGAGACTGTTAATTCGCAGTAGTTTTTCCTTTACAAGCTGTGCAGGGTAATCATCTCCTGAAATATTGATAGTGTCCTTTGTGGAGCATAAAGTTTCTACCATAAGCTCTACAATTTCATCTAAGCGTCCACGGTCATGATGAGTTTTTATATACTCATATTCAATATTTTTTAATACCAGTTCTTTGACTTCTTTTACGCTATCACATCCAATCGAATCATATCCCATCTTTTTTTCTTCTGGTTCTTTATTTGCTGGATATTGATTTGATGGATAAGGATTTGATACCTCCATACTTAATAAATCAGTATTTAATATATTAGTACTTAATTGGTGGGGTTTTTCCAAGATAGGTTCATCCTGTTTAGGTTTATCCAAGATTGGATTTTCCCCTTTAGGTGAAACGTCAGTAGTATCAAGGGATTGAGGCTGTTCAAAAATTGTATACTCTATTGTAGTTAATTGTCCTTTTTCATTACGTAACCGTCTGCGAATAACATAGCCATTGGCTTCAAGTTCCTTTACCCCACTGTTAATACTATCAATACCATCCTTACATATACGAGAAAGTCCCTTTGTTGTATAATCCCAATTCTCTGGAAGAGAAAGCATAAGGGATAGTAAGCCTTTTGCCTTTAATGAAAGCTCTGTATTTCTCAAATGGTGATTTGACATAACCGTATAATCTCGTGTTTTCTCTACCCTAAAGACTGCAATAAGTATCACCTCTTTTCCTGCCTGTATTATTGTCTATCGTTCTTGATCCCTTGTCCGTTTTTTATGCCATCCTTCAAGTAGTTTCATAATGGTTTCCTCCATTTGTTTAGGTGTATATGACTTTGGAAAATATTTTTTTAACTTATCCCCAGTAAGGGTTACCTTATCTAAATCACCTTTCTTTTCCTCACTCATAATGGCACTCATGACCTCAAGGGTTAATTTTCCTTCGTTGCTAAACTTCTTTAAACGCTGTGCCTGTGAAAGTGAGGGAGTAGCTTGCTCCATATCCATAGCATCAAGCAAGTCGGTTTGTTCCTCTTTTTTAAGGAATGATAGCTCTACAGCAGGATTAAAGGCAATTTTCTTTTCATCTACCATTGAAAGTATTTCGGGGATAAGTTCAGTAAGGCGTATATAGCGATAAATTTGATTTTTGCTTTCACCAACTTGCTCGGCTAAAAGTTCACTTGATTTTTTGCCTAATAAATTATTCCCAACTTGGGAACCATTTTCTTTTAATGGTCTGCCTGCTTGTCTTTTCATTGCTGATAATTTCATTTTATATGCAAAGGCTCGTTCACTTGGTAAGATATTTTCTCTCTGCAAGTTGCTGTCAACCATAATAATAACAGCTTCATCATCGTCAAGGTTACGGACTATTACAGGCATTGTATCAAGCTCAGCAAGTTCACATGCTCTCTTTCTTCGATGGCCTGCTACAAGTTCATAACCACCTTCATCACGAGGTCTTGCAATGGCTGGAACAAGAACACCATATTGTTTAACACTTTCTGCTGTGTCAAACATGGCTTCATTGTCAATTACCTTAAATGGGTGGTCTTTAAAGGGAAACAGTTCTGTTAAAGGGATTTCACTTATCCTTTCTCGGCTTTCATCAGCCCTGCTTTCCTCTGTGGAAAATAAATCATCTACTGATGCCAGCTTTATGTTTTTGGCGGATCTTTTCAATTTTAAGCACCTCCTTGGTCAGATTTTTATATCCTTCTGCAACCTTTCCTTTTGGATCATGAGCAAAAATACTTTTTCCCTCCGCACTTATTTCTGCGGCTTTTACTGAACGGGGTATATCAGCATTAAATACTTTAATACTGCCTCCATAAGTCTCTCTTACCAATGCACTTATGTCCTTTGAAAAATTAGTACGGCCATCTACCATAGTTAAGAGAATACCGTCAATTTTCAATTTTGGATTTATCTGCCTGCGTACCTTTCCAATGGTCTGCAATAGCTGTTCTAATCCTTTTCCTGGGAGATAATCCGCTTGTACAGGAACGATTACACTATCTGCCGCAGCAAGGGCATTAATTGTCAGCATTCCCAAAGAGGGCATACAGTCTAAAAGAATATAGTCATACTGTTTTTTCACCGTATCAAGGTATTGTTTAAGTATGGTTTCTCTGCTCATGGTATTAACAAGAGATACTTCCATGCTAGATAACTCAATGTTAGCAGGGAGTAAATCCACGCCCTCATCATGTTTTAAAATACCCTCTTTAGGCTCAAAAGCTGTATCCGTAATCACCTTGCCCATGATAGTAGCAAGGGTAGTATCAATACTATCTGGCTGTGAATGCCCCAAACTAATAGATAAACTGCCTTGAGGGTCTGCATCCACAAGTAATACTTTCTTATTTTCCATAGCTAAACCTATACCCAAGTTGGCACAGGTGGTTGTTTTGCCAACACCGCCTTTTTGATTGGCTATGGCAATGATTTTTGCGTTCAAATTTGTTCCTCCTTTCACACAAAAAACCGCTCACTTTATCTTTCAATAAAGAAAACGGCTTTTACTTTTAGTAAGAATTATTCTTAGCCTTACCGTGAAATATCTTTAGTTTTGATTTTTGTCTGCCTCCTCTCCTCCAATGCAATTGCCTTTTCAAGCTTCAATACACCATCTTTAGGTTTGTATATCCCGATTGCTGGTTTTCCTTTGTCATTAATCAAGTACACAGAACCATCAAATCGCAATCTACCACCAGAAGTTATTATTTTTATATCTTTAGGAATAGCATATATTCCGGCAATATCACATTCATTCTCTGTACAATACCTACCATCATTTAAAATAGGTTCAAGTGAGAAATTGTGTCCATCCTTTGTTCTATATGTTTTTACGTCCAATTCTGTCCCTCCTTTCAATTTTAGGCACAAAAAAAGAGCTAGTCATATAAACTAACTCCCTGTGAAAATGTACTATTTAATTTTTATCTATATAAAAAAGTTGCCTACTCAAAATTAAGAGCAAACAACTTTTAGTTTTCATATTCAATTTTAATTATTGGATAACTCCAAAATGCCTTAAGGCATCTTTAATTGCCTCTACCTTTTCAGGTGTTGGGTGTTTCCGTTCTTGCTTTAATTCTTCTACTGCATTTGGAGCATCATACATGGGTAATCCTAAATCTCTTTTTACTTCTGCAATATAAGCAGTATGCACTTTGAAATTATACTTGCTTTCTATATACTCTTGTATCATTTTATAAGTTACTCTTTCACTTGGTCTATATTCTTCAGCTTTTCTCGCTATCTCATCAATAGGAATCTGTCCTTTATCATCACCAAACTCTACATTTATGTTGATATGTGTATCTGCTTTTTTGTGGGACAATGATACAACCGTCTCAACGTGCGCCGTCTG
>Ga0265294_10001022_pt1 | contig 38056 bp, 33 predicted proteins | sample MunlanPumphouse3_FD_192504 | JGI IMG/M metagenome (GOLD analysis project Ga0265294, IMG submission 192504) | Groundwater microbial communities from a municipal landfill in Southern Ontario, Canada - Pumphouse #3 | ecosystem: Environmental > Aquatic > Deep subsurface > Groundwater | place... | reverse complement strand
ACTATAAGGCGTGCTTCCCAGGGTCCAGCCGCATCATACGCTTTGAAACTGAACGCTAGAACGGAGGGGTGAAACTAAAAACAAAGTGCAACCGTTTTGGCCCCCATGTCCAGTGATCTGGAGTTTTAGGATTAACCCTTATATCAACCGAAGTAACCCGCACACCGGTATTTCCCGCTTGTATTAAAGTTTCCATGCAATATGAAAATACTGAGTGAATGAAAATCCGTTGAAGAGTCTCCCTACTGAATGCGCGAAAGCCAGACGCAGCATCACGGGCAGCTGTTTTAGAGATTCTTCTCAACGCCCAGCTTCCCAACAACTGCATGGCCTTTTTTATGGGGCTAAATTCAGAGTGTTCCAGTATCGGACGGCATCCAATAACCATATCAGCTTCATGTTTTAAAATAGGTTCAACTAGTTTCACAATATCTTCGCCACAATATTGGTTATCTGCGTCTGTATTGACCAGTATATCTACCCCCTGAGACAAGGCATACTCTGAACCTCGTCGAAATGCTGTTGCCAATCCGCGGTTGCTGCCCAGTTTCACTATGTGTTTCACCCCCAGATCTTGCGCAACCCTAACGGTATTATCGGTGCTGCCATCATCAACAACCATTACCTCAATAACATCTATTCCTGCGATCTTCTGCGGCAAATCGGCTAGTGTCGCGGGAAGCGTTAGTTCTTCATTAAAGCATGGTATCTGGATTATTAATTTCATAATTCTACTCTTTGCAACTATAACAAGTTTTTATCTCAAGCAATCCTTTGTTTTGGGAAAAGGATTCTTCACGTTTTAACCCCAAGTCAACCAAACAAAAATCTTCATTATGGTAACTATCAGCACTCGCTACATGTCTTTTAGAACTCCTGGGAGCACGTTTAAGTCCCTCTCTTGAGATAATACTAATCTTGTCGATTAACTCAACCCTGTCAGGTAACAATCTTATATGCCTCTCAAAAGGAATTATTTTATTCTTACATTTTTTGAAAATCAATTTATCTTTAAGCATTCCTATTATCCTACGTCCCAAGACCAAACTAAGCCCGCGTAGAACCAGGTGTTTCACAGGAGTACTTACGTTTTCACGATGAGGAACCATATATCCACAAACTGAAATACCATTCTCAACACAATTAATCTTCCAAAAATCTCCCCACCAATGCGACACCCAATCTTTACCATCCGATGAAAAAACCCATCCATAATCAATGCATCTTCGACCATTAAAATCAAGAGACACAACCCCGCCCTTTTTCCCGGCCACTAATACAGCACAACCAGAAATTGTGTCTGAGTTCAGTAAATGGCCTGTTCCTTTAAAAAAATGGTTAATGACAGGTTCGACAGTCTTTTGACAATCCTTCATTGAAACCGCTCGTAAAATCACTATAGCCCTGAAAATAGAGTGTCCCACATAATGACAGAAATAACGATCATCAACAGCATAAAGAAAATGATCAGGATTATCTAGATCACAAAACAAACGATTCAATATGCGCCTTGCTTTTTCATCATACTCTTGATCACCTAAAAAACGAGCAATACCATAAGGCACAATATAATCCGTATTACGCGCATTAAACATCCCGGCACCACATTGCGGCATAGCAACAAAAATATCAATGAAATTTAGTGCTTTCGCAGCCGAATCTTTAAACCGAACATCACATGTAGCATCAAAAATATCCCAAAGGCAATCCATAGTAACCGATAAATAACCTAGGTCTGGACCACCATACTCCATATACCACCCTTCTTCATGCTGGTACGACAAGGTCTTGTCACATATAGCTTTTAACTCAATGGCATTAACTAAGTTTGGGGCAACCTTTTGAATTATACACAACGCCGCCATCCCTGCAACTTGTTGATTAGTTGCCTTATCCTCAAAATTCATCAACAATTGCTTAGCCGCAACAGATAACCCAGCGTATACCTCCTCGGCTGTGACCACTCCTGCCCCCACCATTTTAGCAACAGCTAAGGATGAAAAGGCCACAGGGGGATAGCCTTGCTCCCACGGATAATACTCCTCAAAAGCTCCATATTTTTTAGCCCTCTTACTCCAAAACAAACAGGAAGCTTTTGCAAGATTTAAAAGATATTTTTCTTTAGCCTTATTTTCGGATAGTTGCGATGCGCAGGAAAGAGCATAGCCGCCTTGTTGAAGAATAATTGACGCGAAATCTCTTATTTTGTAATGCCACCAATTCCTGTCAAAAGCTCCATAATCAGGGTGATTCACATCTCTGCAAACTTGAGTTAATATCCTAGGCAACAAATTCCGCCCGAATTTTTCTAAATTTTCGCAGACAATTTTCATGGTGCTATCTTAACCTCAAAATTCTGAAGTCCCTTGCGCTTTGTAGGACGACTTGCTTTTTTCCACCCTAGACGCAAACTATTAAAAACCGGACCTATAACTGACTCAGGGATACGAGATACTATCCAACGAGCAAATCCTGTTTTACCAACTGCAAAAATACCGCTGATAATAATTTCCACACAAACTCTTGAAGCAGGAACCTTAGCAGGACGATATCCATAATCCGGAGCCATACGCCCTGTTTTTCTGCGCCACTGGTTACGTAACCACCCACCTCGCTTTTTGAAATCCAGCATATGTCCATGCATATCAGATGCTTTCAAAGAACTTTCTTCCTGCAGATTAAGGAGTTTCTTATCACACATCTCACTTATTATCTGTTCCATAGCTAGTGTTCGCGAAACCACAACGGAATGACCGCCCCCCTCCTTTTCAAATTCTGGAGACCAGGCATCGCCAACGGCCAAATCGGCAAATTCGTTGGTAAAATCCATACTCTGCAGACTGGTTTGCGTAACAAAAAAAGGTATCAGAAAGTTATAATAAACCTTAGGTGTTCTTATAATACGCCCGCTGACTGTTTTGATCTCTAAATAACCCGGCCAATCTCCTGCCCTCCATTTTAAAGAAGTAATCTCATCATCATCTTTAACACGTTTTGAGCGGAGAAAACACCTTATGGCGGATGGACATAAAGCGGTTCCTGTATAGGGCCCAACCACATACTTAATTTGATTAGCAGGCGCAAACCCATTCTGTTGCATTACCCGTAAAGCCGCTGATTGTTCCGGCAGGCAAGTTATCGCATATCTTTTCCCTGATTCCAAGGTACGCAAAATGTCAAGCATTGAAACCGGAATGTAAACCGACTGCGCTCCCGCCAACACCTCTTCCCTGGTAGTAGCTACAACAGCCCGGGCCTTTTCTGGTGAGGGCACACCTTGCTTAGCCAGAATAACAGCATCCACTTCACCTGTTTCTAACAGATAAATCAAAGTTTCCGACAAAACTCCGCCGGAAGCGCCAATTCCACGCGTGCTCTCATTTGCCGAAAACCCCGTTCTCACTTTACAAAACTGACCGACCAACCAATTTTCAGGCAAACCACCAAAATGCCATCTGTACAACTCGGGATAATTTATGCCTCGACCGGGACACACTCTCTCCATATATGATGGAAACTGTGAAAGCTCTGAAAATTCTGGTCGGCTTCCATCCTTCGTGTCCAGCATTCTACTTTCAGAACTGGAATCCAGAGCAACACAGGCGCCACATCCAGCACAGATGCCTGCTTTAACTATTTGGTCTAAAAACCCTTTTTGATCTAAACTCATAGCTGTTTAATCTTATTCCTGCCGAACCATGCCTGATTAATCTGATCCATTCGCAGACTTGTCAAATCACTCAAGTAGTTCGGAACTCCTTTAACAACAGATAAAAAATCCGCGTCTTTAAGTTGCGCTAGAGTGCGGATATTCCACGGCTTATCATCCCCAAACCAGCGTTCATATTCAGCCTGAGAGTTTGATGTTAATAAAAAACCTTGATCTGCGAACAAGATACACTGATTTTCATTCAATTCATCGGTACGTCTGACCTCACCTTGGTAAATGAAATCAACATTTTTCAATCCAGAACCAGATAAAGCCTTCTCATAATAAAATGCTTCAGGACGCATACACAGAGTGAGACAATCTTCGTTGAAAACCTTTATCCCTTTTGTCTCACGGAAGCTTGCCATTAAAACCTCAACTTTTGGCCACGTCTTTATCTCTTGATATGCTTTCATTTGCTCAACGGAGATTGCAAGTGTACATATGCTATGAAACCCAACCCAGCCTAATGAAACCATGCAAGCTGCCATCATAAAAACATAAATTACCGAGCATACACTAAAACGCGCAAACTTGCCGAATCTGTTGCCCAAGCCCACAACAAAGTCTTTAGGATTAACAACGAAATTAACCAAAGTAATAAAAGGCACAGCCCATATTTGAGGAGTGTACCTCGCAGCACCGATAAAGCGTGAGGGTGTGGCAATCGCCGACAAAAAGATTACCAATATTGCCACATCAACCATGCTGCGCCTAGTCATAAAGAAACATACCAATGACAAACACATTAATAATCCAAATGCCCTGCCATATCCATGCATAGGAGCGGCAAGCTTATGAAATTGAGGAGAAAACCTCTTGTCACCAAATTTCATCTTATAAAACTTTAAAGTCGCGTCCTTAGAAAACCATGCGTGTGCAACCCTTCCCAAAAAACCCACCTTTGCACCCTGTTCGTCAGGAACATAACGAGTTACAAGACTTTGTGCGCTTTCTTTAGGATTTAGCGTATGCTCCGGATAAGCAGGACTCCCATGATTAACCCAGTTAGTTAAATAAGGAGCCGATCCGGCAAAAAAAGACATCCCGCCTGCTAAAACTATAACTATAAGTGTTTTCTGAAATATTTCAGGTGAATACTCTTTTAAGATATATTTCACAAATGCCGATAAAGCCAGCAATGAAAAAATGACTGCGCCAAACAGCAAGCCTGACATCTTGGCGTTAATCAGCCATATCGAAGACAATACAAACATACCTGCGTCTTCTAATTGTTTATCATGCATGTACATTACAAACGACAGAATACAAATTAAAATCGAGGTGTACAGGAGATAATCAACCAATATCCATAGTGCATACAACAGAGTGGGGCCCCCCAGCAAAAAACCAATCAGAGACCAACGCAGAAAAACTGATTTTCCCAAAAACATCCTGCTAAAACGATGAATAACCATTCCTAAACACAACATCAAAACCAGCGATGATGCCATAAACGAAACGGTTGAACCCGTCATAAGATTCATTATGCCGCCAAACACCCACGCTATTTTAGGCATATAAACGATCATATCTGAACGCACTTTAGCTAAATTTAAATCCATGCTCGACTGCAAGGAGTCTAAGTTTGATTCAAACAACGGATTCCAGCCCTCAGCAACTAAAATGGATGCAGGGTTATGATAGGTCACCGCATCAGAGAAATAAACCAGAAAGAATGACAATGAGACCAGTAATAAAATTAAAAACAAAGCCCCTGTAAAGGTGAAAATTCTTTTAAAACAATCTTTTTTATTAAAAGCTCCAATAATACAAAACGCCAAACAAATTCCGAAAGAAAAACCTCCATACCATGCAGTAACAGGCTTACCAAAATAAAAGCCAACCATAGCCATAACAACCATCAAAGTAGGTGCCAACAGCAGAACAACGGGCATAGCAAAGAGATTCTTTTCTCTTGCCATCATGATCTTTTTCATCAAGTCTCTATAACACTCAGCCATATTTTTGACTATGCTTAAATCTATGTACCTAAACGATTTTTTTAATAGTGCGGGCATAATATGCTTTCCTTCTTTAGGATTTAGTTTATGAGTGATGCAAAAGTGCGTGAACTATGCGCATAGCGGTGTTACCATCCCAAAATTTCGGCCGTTGCGGCTTTCTGGGTATCTTCATTGTCTCTAAATATTCAAAGCGCATTTTTTCAATATCATCACCCACTAAAACAGAAGCACCGCCATGCTCTTTTAAAGTAACAGGACGCTCCGTACTCCACCGCAAAGTTAAACACGGGGTTCCCAAAACACAGCACTCCTCCTGTAAACCACCGGAATCTGTAAACATCAACTGCGCATCCATATTCAAACGTAACAGATCATGATAACCCAATGGATTCAGTAGAACAAAATTCGGTGTCGAATGAATCTTTCCCCACAAGTCAAACTTATCTATCTGCTTACGTGTGCGTGGGTGAATAGGCCATAACAAGGGCATATCTGACGCAACCTCATCACATAAAAAATCAAGGATTGATGACAAGGTACTCTTCTCATCAACATTAGAGGGACGATGCAGCGTCATTACCGCATACTTATCAAAATTGATTACCGAAACATTCTGATCGCTAAACAGCAGCTGCTCTTTAACAATGGCATACACATCTAAAGCGGCCGCCTTTGCTCTCTGTGCTTCCAGCGTATCGATCATTATATTTCCGACAAATTTTATACGATCTTCAGAAACCCCCTCTGAACGCAAGTTCTGCGATGAAATCTCACAGGGTGTCAACAGCAAGTCAGAGAGCCGGTCTGTCACCATCCTGTTTATCTCCTCCGGCATTTTTAAATCAAAAGAGCGCAATCCAGCCTCAATATGTGCAACCTTGACATGCTCTTTTTTCGCTGTAATCGAACAGGCGCAGGTGGCATTCACATCACCTACCACTACCACCCAGTCAGGTTTATGCTCAAGCAAAACCTTTTCAAAAGCAATCATGGTATTCCCGACCTGCTCCGCATGTGAACCTGATCCAACACCTAAATTTATATCAGCCTCGGGAATATTCAAAGCCTTAAAAAAATCTTTACTCATTTTGTCATCATAGTGCTGTCCGGTATGCACCAGGATATGCTCTATCCGCTCTTGTGAACTGCTACGCTCCTGATTGTATCTCTCTATCTCATGCACAAATGGCGCAATCTTCATAAAATTCGGGCGAGCCCCGACTACTGAAACTATCTTCATCTTTCTTTACCTTTTCCCGAAAGATTAATTTACCACTGGTAATCTGGAAGTTCCCGCCCTTCCGCCAAAGCGAACAATGTCTGTTCAACAAAACGGGCTAATTTTTCACGGTCAAATCGTTTTGCCAGATTAATTGCATTGCTTTTCATACTTTGGATATCGTCCGGCTTTTTCTCGGCAAGGCTCATCAATGCATCAGCTGCTGATTGTCCATCCATCGGTTCATACACAACGCCTGCATTGTGCCTTCCCACCAACGGGGCTGCCTCACACCCGTCAGCCACCAGAGGGATTGAGCCGGAGGCCAGAGCTTCATAAAACTTAGACGGCATTGTGCCGGGCATACGATTCACAAGCGAAACAACTGACACATCGCAACTGGCCACAATACCGGGCATCTCCTCCTTAGGGCGTGAATCATAAAACTTTAAATTGGCCAGCGCAAGTGACTCAGCCTTTTGCTTAAGCCGCTCCTTTTCCACACCATCTCCAATCAAAATAAACTTTATCTTTTTAACCTCCTTTAATAAATGGGCTGCATCCAAAACAGCATCCAGACCTTGAAACCGTCCGTGCAAACCAACATAGCCAACCAGAAAGTCCTGATCACCGGCCCCGAAGCTCTCCCTGACAGCCTGACTTCTTTGTTCAGGATGAAACAGCTCTGTGTCAACACCATTGCTCCAGATTGTCACCCTTGGACAACGGTAGTTTTTCTGTGTATCCTCCGCTACCCTCGGATTTGTAACTGCAAGCAGACTGCTATTAGAAAACGAGTGCTGCTGCAATTTATGCATGAGAGACACCATCAACCCCGGTTTCAACTGCCCACCTTCCAACAAAACGTCCGGCCAGACATCTCCGCACCACATCACAATTTTGGCCCCGGTCTTCCGTCTTAGATATTTTGCGCTGAACACAGCAAACAGCGGAGGGTTTTGCACTAATATCACATCCTGTTTACCCAGTAACTTCGCAGACATCCAACCGCTTGACCAGATAAAAGAGAGGTCATTAATTGCGCGGGTAACAAATGAAGAGGATGAAGCTGAAGGTTTAATCCAGGTTCGGATGACCTTAATACCATCCATATCTTCAACCATGCGAAACTTATTCCTGTACCCCTCAAAAATCTTTCCATGCGGACGGTTGGGAAAAGCAGTCACCACTGTGAGTTCATGACCATATTTATGCAAACAAACTGCTAACTCATACAATCTGGCAGGTGGAGCCCCCATTTCGGGAGGAAAATATGGCGTAAGCATTGTAATTCGCATCTGAATATCTATCCCCAAACATATCACTGAGAAGTTATAATCCACTCCAACTGATTCTTAAACTTAATTTGAACCTTACAAGCCTTATCCAGTACATTATACCCTGTGCAATAATCATAACTTGATACACAGCAGCTATCAAAACACTTGAATTTTATCTGGTAATTATTTGCAATAACAGAGTTTGATTCCTGTTGAACAGTAACAGTGGGATAAAAATGTATATGAAGTGTGGCAAATCCATCAACTGTATCAACAACTGTAATGCTTTTTTCAGCAATACTCCAAATTCTTTTATGAGGAAACGCATCATGCGCCGCCTCCAAAAAACTCTTTTTTTCAACTAAAGAGCTGATACGGGCACGTTTTGCCACTCTGAAACCGCCCCATACATCACTGGAGTTCATATCTCCCACTGTCACAGTGTTGTGAAAAACCGTACTGCGCTCCAATTGACGACGCTCATTTTTTTCATAAGTCGAAATACCGGGATCAACAATAAGAGGCTTTTCATCTGCGTATAAAACAAAGCTCAATGTATCGGCATGAGCATGAGCGGGAAGATAATCCGGACCGATAGCCCCGACATCACAAAACAACTCAAAACTCTGATTCCGAAACACCCTGTAACCGCTATCCTTCAAAATTACCGCTTGCGAAGAAACTCCAAGCCGTAAAGCATACTCATTTAACTGCGCAGTTGTAGGTGCAACACCAGAGACAGAATCATTGACAAACGGAATATCCCCATTGCTGAATGTAACTTCATTTAACCAACCCAGCATTTTCCCTGCACTGCGACTGACTATCTCCAACAACTCCTGCTCTTTCCAGGGGTTATTTTGCAAGAGATTAATGCAATCCAATAATCTGAACAACATAATCTGGTGATACATCGGGCTCAACTCAAAGTGTGCCCCATCCTGCAGAATTTGCTCCTGCAGTTCAGAACAGAGGATCTTTCTGGCTTTAAGATAAAGAGTTTCGTCCTCAAAAAAATAGGATCCAAAAAGCAGAGCAAACCCATTTTCCAACAAGTGATTACCCAATAGATGATACTCAATATTCCGACATAAATAACTGAAGTCTTTTGACAGAAAATCTTGCATCTCCATCAGTAACTCCGTAGGCACAGAATTTTGAGAGACAAACTTAATCCAATTAATAGCTCTCAATGAAATCGGATAGGACTCCAGACCGTCACACAGATGGCTACGCTGCTTAATATAATCACTGATTAGAGTAATTGAATTATTCAAGTCAGCGTTCTTTTGCAGAACAAATTCAAAATAATTTAAATTATATGTCCAGAGTCTCCCGTAATCACTGAAATTCCAATCAACTTCATCTTTGAAAGAGTGTTTCTTATTTAAGAACCAAAAGCTTTTACCAGAGCATGACTCTGAATAAGATATTGAATCCTGAATATTAAGCTTCCTTCCTTTCATATACCTGACTTTAAATTTCCGCAGAGCTAAAGCTCTCCTCAGCATATAGAAAACTCGGTAAAACACCTGCTTAAATTTAAGGTGTCTTACTGTATGAAATAATCGCAGTAATTTATTCATGCATCTAATACATGCTCTTTTCAAAAAGTATGTCCGACAATAAAAGAATATGCCGTAGGCATTTTTAAATGTAATAACCGCGCTGTGAGCGGCATATGCCGCGCATAGAGCGACTACTACACAAAGGCATATGTCGCTCATAGAGCGACTACTACACAAAGGCATATGTCGCTCATAGAGCGACTACTACACAAAGGCGCATTTCGTTCACAAAACAACTGCTACACTAAAACCGTTTTTCTACTTCTCAACGCCTCGCGTACTGCAAAAGTAATCCGTGTTGTTTCAACAAGAGAGTCAAAACTGATCGGTGATGGATTGCCAGCCTTAACCGCATCAGCAAACGATGCCAGTTCCTCTGCAAAACCTTTAGCCTGCTTGCCTTTCAGTGCACGCTTGCCCAGTTTTCCAAAACAACGGGTTGAACGAAAATCATTCAGGATCGCAACCGATTCATCGGCAAAGATCTCACAATACTCCTTCTCTAAATCCGGGGAGCCTACAGCCACATAAAGAATGTTTACAATAGAACCATCATCATACTTGATAGCGATAGTGACATTATCTTCAGCTACCAGCTGAGTATTATCTGTCTCGACGCACATTGCCTGTACCTCTACAGCTCTGCAGCCGACTGTAAATCTCGCAAAATCGATAAAGTGACAAGCCTCGCCAACAATACGTCCGCCACCGACCTCTAAATCCTGAATCCAGATGTCCGGAGGAATAATCCCGGCATTCACTCTATAGTGCAACGTCATGGGGCCTTTTCGATCTGCAAAATACTCTTTGATCAATTTTGCATGAGGAGAAAACCGCCGATTAAAACCGACCATAACAAAGGGTGAAGCCTGTTTTTGATAAACTGTTTCGATTTGGTTGAGCTGTTCCTGATTGATCGCCAAGGGTTTTTCAACAAATACCGCTTTTTTAGCCCCCAATACATCACAGACCAATTTAGCATGACTGTTATGCTGAGTTATAACAAATACTGCATCTATTGCGGCATCATTCAACAACTCTTTATAATCGGTTGTGGCAACTTCAAAACCCTCTTTTTTGGCGGTTTCAGCACAATTCATCCCTGTTGCAGTGCATAGAGTTTTCAAGTTCACACTGGACAGTTTTTTTAATCCCGGCAATAGGACAGCTTTTGTGAAATTACCACACCCTATGAAACCGACAGACAAATTATCCTTATTAACCCCGGTTTTTTTATTGGAAGAATCGATCCGCAAAGTCCTTTTAAGATCAGTCTCACCCTCTGGGACAGGATAACTGATCACAATACCCAGATACGGCTCAGCAATCTTACCCAGCAGCAACTGATATGCATCCAGTGCCTGCTCCATTTCAAAGCGATGTGTTATCAATTTGGATGGGGTTACTTTACCCGCTGCAACCAAATCCACAAACGCTTTAATATTGCGTTGTTCCGTCCAGCGCACATACCCATAGGGGTAATCAACTCCATCCTCTTCATAGCTGGAATCATATCGTCCGGGACCATAAGAGAGACTTAACTTAAAATCCAGCTCCTTTTTATAAAACTGATCACGCGGAATATCCATGCCGACAAGACCGGTAACAACAACCCGTCCCTTCATCCGACAGATCTCTCCTGCAACTCTCACCGGCTCATTACTTTTAGTTGCCGCTGTAATTAAAACCGCATCAACACCACGCCCTTCCGAGAAATCAGAGCATGCGCTCTCCAAATCCTTGTTTGTTGCCGCATCAGCACCTAACTCAAGAGCCAGCTTGCATCGCTCGAGATTCGGATCAAATCCAATCACCCGGCAACCGGATGCCTTCAACATCTGCACAGACAGAATTCCCAGCAGCCCAAGTCCCATGACGCAGACCGATTCCCCCAGCCGCATATCGCACTGACGCACCCCCTGCAGAGCAATACTGCCAACAGTGGCGCATGCGGCGTCCTCCATACTGACACTATCAGGCAACTTAACAACCAGATTCTTCGGCACATAATTATAATCGGCATGATTTGCAAAACCGGCACCGCCACATGCCACCCGATCGCCAATAGCCAAACCAGCCACATTATGACCGACCTCCTCGACTGTGCCAGCACAGGAGTATCCCAGAGGAATAGGCTGATCCAACTTAGCCTGTACCTTCTCCAGCGTTGCAAAGATACCCTCACTCTTCATCTTCCGAAGGACCTTCTGCACCTGATCCGGCATTGCCAGCGCCTTACCAACAATATTCTTCCTGGCAAAATCCACCAGCATCCGCTCCGTACCGGCCGAGACAAAACTCACATGATTACGCATCACAATGCCGCCCGGCTTGCAAGCCGGAACAGGCACCTCCGCTAACCACAACTCACCACTCTTAAAAGATTGTATTATTTGCTTCATGGCTCTGAACCTTGTATGGTTTCTTAAGTGTATAATTATTAAAACGAAATTTGAAAATCATTGATTAAAATAACAAAAAATTCTATTTATTCTCTTTTTGCAGGCACTCTATAATTTTAGCCTGAATTTGATAAAACTTAAAGAGTTTGCCAATGTTAAAATAGAAACCAGGCCGCCCATCCAAAAAACCAAGTTTCAAAAAATAACTCACAAAGAAGTAACAAGGAGGGAAAATATACCATGTAAGCATCCTGTATTTTATTCGTTGCCGAAAAGATAACACCGATTTATCTTTTAACACAATAAAGCGATGAGCTTCCCAGGAGGTGTATTGATTATGCCTATCGTAATAAGCAACCAGCTCGCGTTTATCATAATGTTCAAGTTTAGAACGAATTATCCCCACAGACCCATTAACCACCATATGCTCATGAACTTCCATATCCAGAGAACTCCAATGGTCCTCTTCGATCCTTTCATATTCACCACTGCCAATTTTTAATAGAGCCGTTTTCCGCGGGACATCGCCATGTTTTAAGAGCCGCCCTAGAAACCAATAACTATATAGAATCCAAAACGCCACGTGTTTTGTATTGTTAATAACTTTACAAACCTCGTTTGTAAAATCCTGCGTCACACGTTCATCAGCATCTAAAAATAAAACCCAGTCATACTTAAAACGACAATTCCTCAAAACCCAATTACGTTTCTTCGGAAAATGTCCATCCCAGTCAAACTGAATTACTTCACGGTTATATTTTTGTGCTATCTCTCCCGTTCCATCAGTACTATGCGAATCAACGATAATAACATCATCAAACTCTTTAACTGCCTCCAAACATAATGACAGATTCTTCTCTTCGTTCTTAACCGGAATTAATATTGAAAAGTTAGGATTAATAGAATTTAATGCACACATAATTTTCCTTTTTATTCGTCAATAATGACATTTTTGCCATCAATAATTACTTCATTAAATCGTAACTGGGCTTAATCAACTATAACCCAATCTGGAAGATCTCCTCCATGTAACAACCAATCATAAGCGATTTTCATGTGTTTGCCAATTGTGTTCCATGAAAAATCCTGTTCCACCCAGTTGCGACCGTTTTCACCCATTTGGCCTAATTCAGAGCCATCCAGTGCCATCGCATGTTGCATACATTCAATCAACGGATCTATTCCTACATCAATCCACCAGCCTGCTCTGTTTTTCACAAGTCCTTCCCAGGGTGCTCCACGTGTACAAATTACAGGAGTAGCGTTAGCAAGAGCTTCCGCAACAACTATACCAAAATTCTCTGAAAAAGTAGGCAGCACAAAAATATCAGCACTTCTAAGAAACCTATGTTTCTCATACCCACATAATTCTCCTTCAAAAAACACTCTTCCCTGAGCCTTTACCGAAGCCATATTTTTCATATTCACAGCATAATTACTGTTGAGTGGCCCTGCAATATGAAGATCCCATTCAGGAAATTTATCACAAATCAATCCCCAAGCCGAAATCAAAACATCAACTCCTTTTTTTTTGTGAATTCTGGAAAGAAAAACCAGTCGACGTCTTTCTTTTTTTTCTTTATTAATATACGGACCAATTATCGGCAAATCGACACCGTTGGGAATCACAGCTACCGGTTGCTTCAAACCATACGCTCTAATTTCGTTATACTCTGCCAAGCATGTTGCATGAAACATAGTTACATTCGAAAGTGCCGCTGTTTGCCCTAGTAAACTAATAAATTTCTTTTTAATGGATGATCGTTTCAGGGCCCATTGTGACAGAGTACCTCTTGGCGTCACAACATGTTTGCATTTTGTGCCAGAAACAGCTAGATTTGGATAAATATTCGGCATCATCCATAAACTGTGGTTGTGGATTATATCATTCCGCTTACATGCATCCTTCAATCCTCGTAACATTTCTGGAGATCTGCCTAACGCATAATGCGGAAATATATGTCGTGGATAACTAAAACAATTTATATCATGAACGCTTTGAGGCAGAGGTGCCAACACATGCAGCTCCGTCTCCACACCTATGGCGCTCAAAGCTCTGCAGAGACTTGGGACACTATACGCTGGACCACTTGACTCATCACCTATAAAAGGGACCACTTGTATGACTTTCATAGCCGACGTCCTCTTTTCAATATTGAAACAATCCATAAACACTTTTGATATTGCTGTGCAAAACCCCGCCGAGGGTGATAAACACAATGTAACGGCAGCCCCGAACCTGCTGCATTAACAAGTAATGGCTTCGGAATAAACATAATTCATCAATCTAACTCCCACGGAGCCAACATTTGCTTGTCACCGCTTTTCAAACAATCGACAAAATACCTTGCCATGCTTTTGCCTTTCAAACATTTAGACTTAAAATACCTATATTCCCTATTCTTTCTTATCTCATTTATTTCTGCAACACATCGCTGTAAAATCTCAGATAATTGTCTCGTGTTTTTGGGCTGAAAAACTTTTCCCATCTTAACATCATTTTTTATAAGAGTATGTGCCCCACACCTGTCACTGCAAATAACATACATACCACTCATAATTGCTTCATTAATTACAGCACCCCAACCATCGTATAATGACGGAAGCAATAAAATATCAATATTCTGGAATGCCTTTAATAAATCTTTGTTATTAATAAATCCATGAAATCTCATCTTGTTAACTAACCCTAACCGACGAACTTCTTTTTCTATATGTAGCCTTTCTGGACCATCACCGAAAACGTCTACTTTAAAATCTAAATCTTCAATCAGTGATAAGGCTTTTACCACTCGCATAAAATTTTTGAGCTTAATTAACGAACCAGCAAAGGCGAATTTTGCCAAACCTTCGATTTTGACTTTGTTGTTTACAGGCGTTTCAACAACATAGCCAAACTTAAAGACATTCCAATTCTTGTTCCAAAAGCTGTACCAATTATATGCAAAATTACCCATTGCAAACACATACTCTATTCTTGAATAATATCTTTTCTCAAAAACCAAAGTCCTTGCCGCCTGGACAATCAAAGGTCTTCTAAAACGACTAGGCCCTTCAGAAATAATTCCACGAACAATATCATATCTTAAACTTTCTCTAAATGCCTTATGAATCAAAGGCTTCATAGCAATACCAGAAAAAACATGATGTGTGATTTCTTTATTTGAAAACAACTGAGATATTTCTTCCATCTTGGGATCAACAATCAGCTTAATCTTTCCCGTACAGGATACAACCCACCCCATTGCTTGCCTTCCCTGATCCATTTTATTCGATACAACCAAGAATACCTCATAAACCTCCGCCAACTCTCTAATGTAAGGCAACTGGTGTGGACTAATAATATTCTGCCAAAAACAAAGTTTCAAAATTACCCCCGACTATTAACAGAAATAATTCTTGCAGGAACACCCGCAATAACAACATTATCTGGAAAGCTCTTCGTAACAACACTGTTAGCACCTATCATGACTTTAGATCCTATGGTAATCCCCCCAATTATTACTGCGTTTGCTCCAATATATACACCGTCGCCTATAACAGGGACATGTGGATTTCCCGGAAAGGATGCCCCAATTGTGACATTGTGTAATATTGTACAATTTTCTCCGATAACAACATCACTATGAACATAAGTATTGCCTACATGAACAATGTTTAATCCCTTCCCAATCTGAACATTGTGAGATATATGCAATCCAGTTTTTCTGCTAAAATGCCGTAAAACCAACCGACTCACAAAAAAACATATCCGATTATTTCTTGATCGAAAAAACCGAGCTGTCCGATACCAAAATATATACGGGAAAGACTCTTCTTTAATAAAAACGCAAAGAAGAGCGCCAATATGAACAGTTGGAATCACCCGATTTAAATCAGATTTAATGAAATTAAAGTATTCTTTATACTTTTGAAAACTCACTTACAGAAGTATCCTGCCAATTGTTAACACATCTTTGTCCGTTAAACATTACATTTTATCCATGATAATAATCGTTCAGCTTGTTTGCCCCATAGTTTATTTTCACAGACCCAATCTTTCACCGCAGAACGATATTCCTCTCTTTCAACATCGCTCCATTTAAAAACATCAGCAACACTCTCTGCGAACTTTTCTGGAGTTTGATCTGCGGGAAGAACCAAATATTTCTTGTAATCATCAGAAAAGCTTTCTGTCCATGTGCTGACAACAGGTTTACCATATGACAAATAATTGACAACCTTGGATGGGAAATTAAGTTTATTATTGCCTAAGTTTGGATCTCTTGTGTTTACAAAAAGCGTAGCTTGTTTATGTAATAAATGAAGCTCTTCATTCGACACAAACCCTCTAAAATCTACGTTCTTATATCCACTAAAAAGAGATTCCAAGTTTTTTGTCTTGCCGCAAACAATAAATTTTATATTAGTTTCCCTGAGACAATCTAACACTCTTTTAAAAAAAACTAACCCTCGCCAATGATCTAAAGACCCACAGTATAACACAAATGGTTCTTTCGGTGCGATTGATTCAAAACCAAGCCATTTTCTGCAACCCCCATCCAAATGTAAAACCGGCAACTTGCCTGGATAAGTATCGTATGCCCATTTGGACAAGAAAACTACACCTTGAGCAAAGCGAGTTTCCTTTAATATAGAGCGCCAACTATCACACGTGGGATCATCATCCTCAAGAATGATTGGGAAAGATGGGATACCCATTTTTTTTGCTTCACTCATAACCGCAACATGAAAAGGATACATAGAATTATATAACAACACACAGTCAATATTTTGAGTAGAGATGAGCTCTCTAAACCGTCTTCTATAGGCTGCAACCAAACTGAGGTTTTTTACGTAAGGAACATTTAAGTAAGATACTTGTTCGCTGGGTATTATATCATCGAAATTAACTGCCCCTTTAGGGTTAAGATCACCTCTTGGCCATACTTGCTCATAACAGTGTGTTAAACCATGAATATGGCAATGACAATCATGAAGTCCACCGATCAAACCACGGGTCCATTTCGTTGCCGCTGGATTTGCGGCACTTCTATTATACACAGCATAATCGCTGTTAAGAACTCCAACCCAAAGTATTCTCATAAATTTGCGGCTTTCACTCTGCAAAGCCATTCACTTTGCAGCCTGTTTTTAAAAATTATAATGATCACCATCAGGAACCACAATAATGAATGTCTCACCAATTTTGACAATAAAAGATCATTTGAAATAAACGTTGTCATTGAAAATCTCAACACTTGGCAAATGGTTTGATGTGTTGCAAGGATAAAAAGTGTATTTTGCCCTAAAAAAACTAAACTCTTCTTAGCAATGTTGAGCGACGTACTGGAAATTGCCATTGCCAAAAGTATAATAACAAACAATCCAGACATTGCACCAAACAAACCAAACCCAAAATCTGAACCCAATCTATTTGTAGCCATGTCAACTTTCGCATTACAACTAACACAAATCATATTTATTATAATACAAGCAAGCATAAGCCCTGTGAACTCAAAAAGACCAAGCCTTTCAAGTGATAATATTTTTTTACTGAAAATATTTGCTATCCCTAAAAACCATACGGCATAAAATGCAACATGCAGTTTATAAGGAAGGACAAGAGAGTGGTAATTCAAGACATGACCTAATAACAGAAATACACTTAGAAAAAACATTGATTTGTATTTATTTCCACAATATTTAATAACACAAAACCACAACACGCAAGTGCAAGTCAACACTGGTATAAACCATAGTGCCAGCGTTGTAGAATTATACCCCCAGCCCATCAACAACACAGATCTTATGTAACCCCAAAGACTTTGCCCGCGAGAGGCAATCAAAGCCCAAAACGAAATAATCAGCAAAGTATATAAGATATAGGGCATCACCCACGATTTCAATCTTTTTTTTGTAAATTCAACAAAAGTTGTTGTATTTGTCGCATGGAAAACCAAACCTGAGATAAAAAAGAATAGAGGCATATGAAAAGAGAATATCCATTTGCCAATATTAGCGTTTATTCCAGTGTGTCCTAAAACCACTAAAACAATTCCAATACCTCTCGCGACATCTATCCACTCGATTCTTTTATTTTTTTCAGACTTCATAAACATAACCTTAAACTATACCTATCTGGATAATGAAATTAACGCAACATTTCGATATTTAGTTTAATATTGAGTAATTTCCAACTGTTCTCCCCTCACAACACCTTTTATGTTCGGTTTATAATGTGCGAAACTTAAAGCAGGTACCACAACAAACAGTATAAACAAACTTCCACCTCCAATATTAGCCTTCACACAATTTAAAATAACAAATACAGATAGTGAGATCAAGAAATATATCCTTTTATTTTTATCAATTATTAAAATTAAACGTTTAAACATTCCCCAAATAATCAACACCAAGAGACTAAATCCTGAAAGCCCACCAATTGCCAAGTTATCCAGCACAAAGGAATGCCCCCCTATAAACGCATCACCTCTGTACGTAACACCAAACAACGGTGAACCCAAAAAAGCTTTCCAAGACCCCAGATATAAAGCACCCCTATTATAAACTGAACCTTCTACTCCAGATGCAATAATAGATCCTTTTATATCTGAAATTTTATTAGCAATAACGGTTTCCTCAAAAAAAGGCTCTACCAGTTGCAGTGAAGATAAAACAATTGATTTATTAAGAAAAAGTGCTGCCACCAACATCATAGTAACCAGCAAAACGATATTTAACGTTTTATCGCTTGTTATTAGAAAACTTAATAGAATACAGAAAAATGATACGATAAGCGATGCGCCAAAATTCGCTTTCAAAATGAAAAAACTAACAGCACCCAATACAAAAACCCATATTGCCTTTATTTTAAAATCTGATTTCTTTACCCAATAAACTAGATAAGGAAATAATAAGGGCACACCGTGAGCAAATGCATAGCCTGCTACTTTTAAAGGAGATTCACCAAAATCAGCCTCGACTATCCCTCCACTCCTCACGACTGAAGGGTCTATCAAAACTTGCTGTGATGTAAATATGCAGGTCACAACTACCATACCTAAACATCCCCAGGCAACAGTCTTAAAGATCAGCTTATTTTTTAAATAAAGTAAAGCATTTGCCAAACACAAAGCCATCCCCCAATAAACTAGGTTCACCAGCTGATTTTTCACAAGAAAACCCTTAAAATATAGTGAGCCAGCAATATATAACGCGTAAATAAGAAATAAAAAGGATTCTTTATTAACCATTGCTTGAGGAAAAAGAAAACATGTTAAAATGAGAGCCGCAAACACAATAACCCCGACTGAGACCAAAGGCAAAGTTCTAACCATCGGAACAAGGGTTACCAAGCCAACAGCAAGTACTGCGCCCGTAAGCATATTTTGGCGCGCCTTCATCTTCCTATTGCCCTCAAATACCCATACCAATCACCAATATCAGACCAGCTCCCATCGCTCACAGGAAACACGCCTACCCTACCCCCCTTCTTTTTCACGGATTTAATTAAATCCGTTATATGCAGGAATACATTATCTTGCAATACATCCAGGACTTTCGGTTCCAGCAAGTACACACCTGTGTTTATCTGGTAAGTCAACTCAGGTTTCTCTGATAATTTCTGTAATTGACCATGTGATCCAGTTTCCAAGGTCCCGTATGGTATGGAGATGTGCTTTAGTGCCGATACCAGTGTTATATCATTGCACTCGTATTTATGATATTTGTAAATGTCAGACAAATCTTGATTAATTATAATATCACAATTTGAGACAAAAAACGGCGAATTGATTTTACCTTTCAACAAGAACAAAGAACCCGCCGTACCAAGAGGTTTATCTTCCTGGAAGAATTCAATCTGATAATGGTCATTGTTTGCCTTTTCAAGATATTCTTTTATCAAATCAGCCTTATAATTCACTGATACATAAAATTTATCACAACCGGAAGCAGCGAATTGATCCATAATGTGCTCAATAATGCTCTTATCATTAATTGGTATCAGCGGTTTAGGAAACACATTTGTTAGTGGTGCCAACCTGGAACCTTTCCCACCTGCCATAATGACCAAGGGAATATTCTCCGGTAAAAGTTCCGATTTTTTTGCCCCTCCAAACAGCTCTTCCCAAAAGATCACATCCTTAATTTCGTTATCCGAAGAAATGACAGGCATAAATTCATTTCTTGCCTGGCGCATATGCTCTTTTACGGCATTCAGATCATCATCTTCACTGGCAACCTTTATATCATTACGCACAATGGATGCCACCATCTCCGATAAATCAACCTTAGATAGTATCGCCCGCTGTATGTCCCCAATACTGAGCAAACTAAAAAATTTATTGTCTTTAATTACAATCAAAAGCTTACGCTTTAATCGATCCATGTGCGCTAAAGCACTACGGATGCTAGCATCAAGGTTAATACACAAACTCTGAATGTCTTTTATTTTATCTTGCTTCATAAGTCGATACTCCTTAAAACTTCCTCAACGCATATTTTTGGCTGGATTGCCGATCCACACCTCGCCACGTGGAACATCTTTCGTGACTACAGAGCCCATACCAACCATCACGCTTTCACCAATCACTAATTGCTCTCGAATCATCGCACCTAATCCAATAATCACACCGTCTTGAATGCGAACACTACCGGCAATCTTAGCACCACCTCTAATTGCACAATTTTTACCAATTTTATTATTAGCACCAATCAACACTGACTGTGCAATTTTAGTGCCATTTCCTATTACAGTGTCACTAAGTACGCCTCGACAAACAACAGAGTTCGCTCCCACAATTATATGATCACCTATGATTACGTTTCCTAAATGCGGGAACTTAATCTTATCTCCTGCTTTGTCTTCGACAAAATTATGAGCTTCACAACCTATCACCACCCCTGCATGAATTTCCACATCATTGCCAATTACTACATTGTCGTACAGACATACATTTCCATGGATTTCAACATTCTCGCCTATGGTGCATTTCCCTATTACACAATGAGGCCCTATTGAAGCGTTCGACCCAATTTTAACATCTGGATGAATCACGGCTGTAAGATGTATTTCTTTACTTAAATTGGGAGTAAAAAAGTGGTTGGCCACTTTTGCAATTATTAGTTTCGGATTAGCCACAAATAACAATACTTTACCTTGCCTCTTGATTTTCTCTGTATAAACAATATTTGTGGCTACGATAATCGTCTTGGCCTTTGAGCATTCTGCAATTTCTTGTCCATTTGCTTTTATTGGATTAACCCAATCTAAAGTGTGCTCATCAACGTTGTTTGGATCTTTAAGATATTTAATCTCTCTACCTTCAAAGTTGCCGTCTACTCTTAGAATATCACGGTTTAAAAAATCCATTATGTTTCTTATAGGTATATTCATTTAACTACTCTGTTTCGATTATAATCATGGTTAGTTGTAACTTGGAAACTCATCAGTGTTAAACAACAACTCTTCAGGTATAGGCGTACCGTTATGGTAATGGTCTAATACCGCATAATAATTTGCACGTAATCGTTTTGCAGACATTGTATTATCAAACTCCCTTTCAACAAAAGCCTTTGCCTTAATTGCCATGTTTTTTGCATAATCTGGGTTTTGAATAACCTTTATCATGTTTTTCGCCAACCCCTGCACATCATCAATCTCGGAAATCAACACACATTCACCGTCTTTATTTAGATATGGTGTTCCTGATGTTTTATATGTAACAACGGGAATTTCTAAAAGCATAGCCTCTTTTAGTGCAGAAGAGGTAACATCTAATTTTATAGGCAACACAGCACATCTACCTTGCGTAATGTGTTGGTGCATATCTGAATGAAAAGGGAAATAATCGTTAAAAGTGACATTCCCCTCAATTCCTAATTCTGATATTTTTTGAAGTAAATATTTTTTATACGAAGACGAACAAGCTCCAGTCACATTTAAGCTAGTATTAATCTTAACTTTCTTAACAACTGCCAAAGCTTCGAAAGCATCTACAATACCCTTTTGTTTTGTTAACCCCCCAAAAAAAACGAAGTCATACTTCTTTGGCAAAAGCTCGACTTTACCAGGTTTTTGTATTGGAAAAAAGTTCTTAAAAATTATCGCGTTTTGATTATTTTTCAAAACTAAATCACGATGCATTCTTCCTAAGCATCCAAAATACTTTATTTTTTCATGAATTTGTAACTCCAAATCCCATCTGATCTTGTCACAGTCATTCGAATAAATTTTTCGTTGAGGATTGGTGTATACTGTTTGGCATGATAAATAGGTCGGAATATCAACCACATCCAGCGCAGCTATTGAATACCGAGGATTCTCCGCACCAATAAGGTTAATAATATCTGGTTTTATTTCGGAAATAAAATCAGATATTACGCTTCGGGTTTCATTAAATTTTATCTCTTTTGAATTCGTGATTTTTGATTTGATTTTGCTGCTAAGATTTCCCCCCTGAGGTTTAAAGAAATGATAACTCACACCATTTAAGCTGAAAGAGTTAACTTTGTCTCTCATACCTGAATGAGGTGCTATTATGTGTAATTCAACATCCGTAAATTTCTCAAATTCCTTAATTAAGTTATTTATCCACGGAGCAAAATCACGTTTATAATCCAATGGTTTTTTCAGTATTTTTCTAATTAGTTTTTCGATAGAACTATACGAAAAATCTAATTTATTCCGTACGTCTTTGTTTGAAAAATGACAAATCCAAACGACTTTAAGCCTATTTTTTAACGGTGATGCCCACGATTTTTCACACCTTTTTAAACTGCTATCGTTCAATCGTATGATTTCACTCAGGCTATGCCCAGTTTGATATTCACTCCCTGAAGTCGTTTCCTGTTTAGACATTATTTTTTCCTGCTTATATTGTACTGAACATTTCCCTGAAAGAGTTAGAACGCTACATAAGTTCTTTAAGTTTTAGAGTTGTTGTTTTTGCACCTATGTGTGTAACATGGTCCCCGTCTGGAGTATAACAACTGTCACACAGTTTTAAATTCGACAGGTCAATGTAATTCACATTGCTCGTTTTCACAATTCTATTTATCTCATCAATGTATGGGCGGGGGATTCTACTGTAATAATATTCATGTACTGGCGTGTTTAATAAAGTAAGATTAACTCCTCTTGTTTCACAAAGAGTGATAATTTTATTAAGATAAAAAATATTCAATTCAGAAAAGGGGTTCAACTTACCATTAGTGAAATACTGAGTATTCAATCTTTTATCCACTAAAAAATCAATATGACCTCCTTCATAAAAAGGATTTGAAAAACCTCCTAACAAGGAATAGCTGTTTGCATTAAAAGATTGTTTTGTTCCTTGCTTTATTACATTCCTAATAAAAATCATTAAATTAGCTCTATTCCATAAAATCGTTTTTAACTCTTCTTTGAGGGGTAACAAGTAGAAATATATAGGAGCGTATATTCCTGAATATTCTCCATAAATAAAATTTTCGTAATAATCAGAAATACTATGACACCCGAATCCTAAATATACATGCTTGATTTTTTTATTGTTTTCCAGCAACATTTTTAATTTAAAATAAGAAAAGTAATATGTCTCTGAACCTTTCCCAATATTTATACTTTTTTCCAGCATACCATCGTTTATAGCTGTTCTAATATGAGAATCACCAACAAAAATAGTTGATGTTTCGGGATCCAAACCATTTCTTGTGTATGACATATTAACAAATATTCTAAACCAAATTAAAGTAACCCATAAAACAGCTATTGAAGTAAATGAAAAGAAAAGTATTTTTGTCACGAACTGTCTCATAAAGTGAGTCTCCTATCCAGTACAATAACCACCATTTTGAAGGTGATAGTTTAAATTATTAAGCGTGTGATATAGATTCGCCTGATTAGAATTGGAAATAAATAAACTCTTGGTCTTTCCCTCCAAACCAAAATATCATAAAGATTATTGCGTAATACATTAAATATCGAAAAGATTTTTTCCACTTTAATCCTAAACTCTCAATTGCATATTGGCCTTCTCGTCCTAGCCATTCAATCAATGTAAAAACTCCTACAAGGATTATAGTTATCAAGGCTCTTTCCATACCATTAAATTTTGGGACAGTAAAAAGAGATGGCGAAAAAATTTGAGAAATGTAATTTATGGCATGTTCAATACTTTCGGCTCTGAAAAATATCCACGCAAAAACAGTTATTCCAAAAGTGACAAGCATTAGCGAAAAATCTTTTGCTGTAGGAATGAACTTACCTTGAGAAATTATTGCCAAGTTATTTCTGTTTGTTTTTGTCAATAAGAGGGGTAAGAAATAAAAAGCGTTTAATGCCCCCCAAACAATAAAAGTCCAGTTTGCCCCGTGCCAAAACCCACTAACGATAAATATAATAAATATATTTCTAATTTTCACCCAAAGACTTCCCCTGCTCCCCCCAAGAGGAATGTACAAATAATCTCTAAACCATGTTGAAAGTGAAATATGCCACCGTCGCCAAAATTCGGCAATATCTCTAGAAAAATATGGGAATGCAAAGTTTCTCATTAAGTTGAATCCGAATAGACGAGCAGTTCCAGTTGCAATGTCAGAATAACCTGAAAAGTCGCCGTATATTTGAAAAGTAAAAAACAAAGCCCCTAAAACAAGAGTGCTGCCACTCATTCCTGTCGAATTGTCAAAAATTTGGTTTGCATATTCAGCACAGTTATCAGCAATAACGATCTTTTTAAACAACCCCCAAAGTATCTGTCGCATGCCATCAACTGCACGGCTGTAATCAAAGCGCCTCTCCTTATAAAACTGAGGAAGCAAATGTGTGGCTCTCTCGATCGGTCCGGCAACCAATTGTGGGAAAAAACTGACATATGCGAAGAAAGCAACGGCATCTTTAGTCGGCTTTATCTCCCCCCGATAAACATCAATCGAATAGCTCAAAGCTTGGAATGTATAGAAACTGATTCCAACGGGCAAGATAATCCTCAAGGAGTAGGGACTCCAAGAAAGACCGAAAATGCGAAAAGCCTCAACAAAGTTATCTATAAAAAAATTGTAATACTTAAAATAGCCCAGTATAGCCAGATTCAGAATAATATTCGCAGCCATAATGAAAAGTCGGTGTCCACGTAGACCTTTTATAGGGCAATCATCAGCTCCCCTCGTTCCCATCCAGAGGCCACTCAACCAGCTACACAGAGAAGTAAGAGCAATCAAAATCAGGAACCGCCAGTCCCACCAGCCATAAAAAACGTAACTGGCAATAACAATGAACAGATTCTGTAACCGTAGGTTTCGGTTCACAACAAACCAATAACCAACAAAGAACAAAGGAAAAAACAACGCAAAATCAAGTGAGTTAAATAACATCTTCTATATCCAGATTTTTGTTACTCATTTATCTAGAGAAGTTGATTGTGCAAAACTGGTTAGATTTGCCAATATTACGTTAGTCAGCCTATCGCTTACCTTATCAGACACAAAGGAATTATGGGGAGATATAAGTAGATTAGGGAAATTCCAAAGTTCATTATATTCGCTCAGTGGTTCCTCTTTAAACACATCAAGAGCGACTCCTAAAAATCGGCCTTTCCTTAACGCTTCAATAAGATCTTTCTCATCAATTACGCCTCCCCTTGAAAGATTGATAAGCACAGAATTTTTTTTCATGACCTTAAATTTTTCTCTGTTAAAAAGATTTGTTGTTTTAATGTTGAGCGGTAAAGATAGTATTACAATATCACTCTGAACTAATGCTTCATTTATATTGCTCACAGGGTACATCTTATCAAAAAATTCTATATTTTCGTTACTCTTATCAACTCCCAGCACAGTAGTTCCAAAAACCTTTATCCTTTTTGCTATTTCTTTTCCAACACTACCACAGCCAACAATTGTAATAATTTTAGACGTTAATTCTAACAAATCCTTTTTTTTTTCCCACTTTTTCATTCTTTGATTATTAAAGAAAAAAATAGATGACTTGTAAATTTCAAGTATTTTCAATATGCACCACTCTGAAATGGGAACAGAATAAACGTCTTTAGCGTTAAAAAGACAGATGTTTTGATTGTTGATATAATCAATAGGCACTCTATCATATCCTGCACTTGTTACTTGAATAAATTTTAGGTTTTTGAAAATTTGTATCTCGTTATAAAGAAATAGCGAATTACATACCACAGCATCAATATCACAAACATCAAAATCAATATTTTGTGTTTTTAAAGGAAATCTCTCATCGTTAACGAAGTGTATTTTATATCCTAGCCGTTTTATTTGACATAAAATCTCCCTCGAATAATTGAATGTGCCTGCAAATAATAAATTCATTGCGCTTAATCTTATTATAAAGACAATTCTCCAAGCTGTGCAGAAGAGTCATGAGTCCAAATATGGTAATTCAACCAAAAAAATTAGTTTGAGATCAGTGGATGGATTGGTATCATAGCTATTCCAACAAAAACTTATTCGATATAAAGCCTTCAGCTCGCCTCACTCCAGCAATTTTTCCGTAATACGTTGATGTTGCATCTAAAAACTCATACCAATCATCTCGCCATGGCCCATATAATTTCAATGCATTAATCTTATCTTCCCATGTATCAGTAATGTCAATAAAAATATTGGGAGTAAAAAAATCGCGAAGAAAATAATTGATTTGCCCCATTAGAACATTGGGTATCCTCCGACTAGCTGAGATTGCAATTCTGGAAGCTATTTCATGATCATAATGTAAATCCCCACTATGGGGGTATATTAATGTATCAATATTGTACTCTTCAATTTCCTGTAATATTTGAAAAACATTCTCATCAGCAAAAGTAACTCTCAACGCCTGCTGATTTAGAACATTGTAACTGTATCCCATATAGTTTGCGACATTATCAAATTCTCGCAACGCATCTTCCTTTTTCCGTCTTATCTTCCCATCGGGATGTACACCACTTCCATTAGTTAAAGATATAACCCTAATGTTTTTGCCCTGTTTTATCCACCTCAACATACTTCCTCCAGCCATTAGCTCCGCATCATCAGGGTGGGAAATTATAATTAGAATGTTATTCATTTGTTATAAACAAACCTCTCTTTTGCCATAGAAATGTCCTATTGGGAATTTCTTATAATCGTTAGTAAAACAGTAACTCTTCTTGCATGATTTTTACACAGCCACCCCATAAAGTTATAGGCTTTTCAAAAATCTCAGTTTTCTATAAGATCTCGTGCATTTGTTTTTTTATTTCCTTAAAGAATTTCGCCTTAGTATTTAACAACTCCATTTCTGAAGCATTACTAAGCGAGCTCAAATAGTCATTTATTTTTTGAATCTCCGCTTTTAAATCACCGCTGGAGGTAATCCCCTCATAAGACTCTTCATGATTTCTAAAGTCTCTATTTAGAATAACCATATTAGATCCCAATCTAACATGTTCAGAAAGTATGTTTTCGCCTTTTGGCAATTTTGACACGCCACCAATACCAAATTTCATTCCCTTTGATTTAAACTTTAGTGCCAGATATTCCACCAATCCTCCTATAAATGGTTCATATAAAAAATCAAGCCCTAAACCTATTGAAAGATCATTCAGGCCAATATGAACCGCGTCTATCCCATCTAATGCTAAAATTTCATCAACCCTGGTAAGTGCCTGGGGTGTTTCAAGCAACAAAAATTTATCAGCACGGTTATCAACTAAATTGACAAAAGTTTCGACCTCTTCCTTTCTTTTAAAAAAAGGCAGCATTAAAATATCAGCTCCGTTATCAATAACCTTATTAATTTCAGTGCTTGATCTTTTATTAATCGGGTTAACTCTAACTAAGCACTTTGAGGTTGATAATACATCCTTAATTTTTTTAACATCCCTTATGCTGTGGTTAGAAAGAACAGTGTTCAGACCTTTCTGCCGCTTTTTTTTCCCAAGGGTTTCCAAGTCGACCATAATATAATCAATGCCACATTCCTCAAAATACTTGGCAACTTTTTGATCATTTGTTATTGAAATATATTCCATGTTAATCTCTTACTTGATGTTTAATATATCATTTTTAACAAGAAACCCTTTTGTTCTACCCAGGAATCTTCTAACTAATGATCTTTGTCCTAAATTTGTCTTTATATGATTATCAAAATGGTATGTCTCATATTCTCTATTAACCATTATAAATTGTGGTTCATTTTCCACTTGAAAATCATCTTCTGCAAGTAGTTTATGCACTCTGGTTATCTTTCCGCTAGAATGTGCTCCAAAAACACCAATATTATGAATTAAATTTTTTGCTGGAACAATTGATAACCCTGAGTTACTTCTGATTGCGAAACCCCAACGAGCATCCCAACTATTAATGGGACGTTTTTTTAACACATTCAAACGTTCAGTAAGTATCTTTGCTTGATTATATGGAAACATATTATAAAACCCTCCGGCCTGGCAAAAACTTTCCCATTTACTCATTTGTATATCAAAATGTTTCCACCTATTTTTCCATGTTGCCCATCCCAATGTGTGTCCAAAATATGAAAATATATAGTCTTGATCTTCAAAAAAACTTGCCCCGCCCCAATGTGAACGCCCTACGACTTGCCATATTCGCAGGTCTTTTTCATACTTATCAAGGCAGAATTCACAAAATGGGAAAAAAGGAAGACTAGGCACACAGTCATCTTCTAAAATAATAAGACGATCCTCTTTTTCAAAAGCCCAATTGATAGCAGCAACTGGCCCAAATCCATTTCCACAGTTATTTTCATGAAAAAGAGTGTTCAACTCGCAATCCCAATCAATTTCCTTTAGCATGGCACGGATCTGATCTCGATTTTTTTTGTCATTTACGTTGCCTTCACGTGGAGCGTCGTTTGCCACATACAGTTTTTTTATTTTAGCTTCTTTTATTTTTTCAAAAACCTTACGTGTGTAAGCCGCCCTGTTAAATGTCATCAATAGTACTGGTGTTTTCATTATTTTTAATATCCTGATTTGGTTAAAATTTTTTGCAGTACTGTATTGTTCTCAGATACCCCAAAACGCATCATATTCTGACAGTAAGCCAAGGCCAAGAACAAAGGCATTTAATCATCGTCAATATATTCAAACAAGACCGTCACGCATTCTGGGCGATTAAACGCTATTAGTAAAACTGGAACTTTTAATTCAGCCATCATTTACAACTATTCCTTAAATAAATTTTCGAATAATGTATTAAATTATCTAAACGCTTATAATTAGAGAATTCGTATGTACTTTCAATCTCAAAATTACTCTCCTTGCCATGTTGTATAACACAGTGCTCTAGATCAAGTAATTTAACAAGTGTTTCTATTCGCGATGCCGAATGAGGAGTAGCTATGTAAACACAGAACTTTTTCTTAAACAGCACCGAAAAAGCTGTGCCATGAAAAGAATCGGTAACGACATATTCAGCATTGGCCATCAAGCCAACAAACTCCCTCGGCCCTGAACTACGGATTGTTTTGGTTATATTGTAAAAAACACATGCCCTTTGCGTCTGACAAACAATTTTCAAGCCTTTTTCTTGAGCGATTTTCTTTGCGATTTGCATAAGAGATTTACCACCATTCAGATCGTAGACAAATATGTACTTGTAGCCAAGTTTAGGCTTAAATGAAAAATTCGACCACTCTTCTCGGCTCAATAAAAACACTGGATCAACAACAACAGGTACTCTGGTTTTCGTTACCCTGGACAAAAACTCGGCCCCTACCGTCTCACGACAACTTAACGAGTCAAAGTCCAATATCGCATCTCTTACTTTTAACTCAACAGCTTCATCAAACACGCTCCGCCCAAAACTAGGCGCATAAGCTACCTTTTTTGATTTTCCCTTTGCAAAGGATAAATAGTAAGCTTCTTTGCTATTATTATTACAATTAAAAACTTGATCACTTCCACTCACATAAACATCCATTATCGGTGGGTTTTTCATAAAATCATTCGCCGACCAATATCTTCTCGTAAGGCTAAACTCAGTTTCAACAAACTTCCTGAATTTCCGTTTCTTTGACCATAAAGGAATATAACATGTCAATTTCATTGCATATAAAACAACACGCTTAAACCAATTCGGATGTGCATAGCCTAGTATTGCATACGCTTTCTCCGTCTCTTTAGTATAGAAATCTATAACCTTAACCTTGAATTTTGGACATATTTTTTTGATAGTTTTCTGTAATGCGTACGCCTGCAGGACAGCACCATAGTTGACTGCTCGATGAAACGTTAATATGCCTATTTTTTTCATTTTATCCTCAACGCTATCTTAACCATCCTTCGCACATTACGTTTAACTTTGCGACAAAAAATGTCTCTTCCATATTTTCTTATCATAACCTTAACAAATTCTTTTTCTTTCACTTCCTCTGCTATAACAGCTCGTTTCTTTAAGTCATAACGCATCTCTTCTCTTGGTTTATACGCATACGTTACGGCACTGACAGGCAGTTTCTCGCTCTCCATTTTGCTTTCTTCTATGGCACCAAACGCCTTTTCCCCTTTTGCTGAATTCACGACAACAAGAGAAATACCACAGTCATCATCAATTTCCGGTTTGTATCGCCTTATCCCCCAAAAATCTCCTAGAGTTAAGTCAGCTTCGTGTAATTGTGTTATGCTGCATTTGTAGCAACTCTTTCTTAATAGGAGATTTTCCTGAAAGGGCCTGGCATATAAGTCCTCATAATGTAACACGTCTAAAACCCGGCCTTTTTGCATATTTATATGAACATTGGCGACTCTCCAACCGCTCATTTTTTCCTTGGGGCGAAAGTCAAAACTCTTCACCTTGTCGCTAAACTTACGTTCTAGATGTTTTATATAATCAAAAAAGTGTTTACAAGAAGGTACTCCGTGACAAATAAAATCAACCAAGACCAACTTGGACACATTCGTTCCAGTTAAAAAAGTTTTCAGTCCAACTATCTGACAAGGCGTTCCGCAGTACAAAACATATCGCCCTGAACTTAGAAATGCTTTAACTTCAGTGAATGTATTTAGTGTGGTTGATTCGGCGTACTTCGATTTTCTAAACTCTGACAGATCAAAATTGTCGGTATGATTATGTTCCAATCTCTCTTTCTCAAAGTTATACCTCGCACCAAAAACGACTCCCCCTTTCACAAGAATAGCATCTGCAAGTAAAGAAAAAACCCCGCCTGATGTGCTTTTATAACGAAGGTCTTCATCTTTTGCCCAACACATATAAGGAGCAAAAGATAGCGATCCGTCTTTTCTCTCCAAACTTAACACATGACAATGTCGCTCACATTTCAGGCACCCGATGCACAAATTCACATCAACAACCGGACAGTAAAATCCTTCTTCATCATAAGCCATATCTATCGCATTGACAGGACAAATATTCGCACATGCTCCACAACCAGTACACATATCTTTTATACCAGTGATTGCAAGAGAGTAATTATTCTTTTTCTTTTCCATAAAACAATTAATATCAAATTCCCAACCATGAATACGACAAAGGAAAGAACCTGCCCCCAGGCAGCTCCCATATATTGCCATTTGGAAATACAATAAGAAAACATTATGACGACTAAAACACTACCAAGTATCCTATTTATCAATGTAATTTTAGTTAAACCCAGTGCAATTGTGATCTGCGATACAGCATAATATAATACAGATGTGATCTGCGACAACGCTAATACCTGGGCGTACTTCGTTGAATATGTGTATTTACCAGCAGTTAGAATAGCAACTAATATGGGAGCAGCCACAATGAAGCCAATAACAACAAAAGAAGAAAGCCCCACAATCAATGCTACTATTTTTGTTACTTTTTTCCAATTTCGATGAATAATTCCCTCATACAAATCTGGTCGAAATGTTGTTCCCACAGCATCACTGAATACCGTCAAGTAGGCAGCCATCTGCGCTGCCACAACATAATAACCAAGTTCTTTAACATCTCCTACACGTTCCAGGAATACGCGATCATATCCCATTGAAAAGAACCCCAGCATGGCGGCAATAGTTAAAGGCCAAGTAAAACGCACCATTGACTTAAAAATTGTCCAATCAAACTTCCGCCTAAACGCATCAATATTTTTATTTAAACACCATAAAAAAAACAATAGATTCGCAATAAATGCAGCTGTCAAACGTCCTAATGCCCCAAGTTTGAATACAACAACAAAAATTAAAGCTGCAACTACCCCTATCGCCCCCTTACTCACTGACAGCTTGAAGAAAGCCACACTGTTTTTCTGCATCTTATAATCTGTAAGCATTAAGGAAACTATCCCCGTCAAAGGAATTGCAAATACAGATAAAAGGGCATAAGGATAAAAAGGAATCTTAGATCTCGTGTTGAAAAAAATCGTGTAAATATATATTGCAACAAAAGAAAACGTCGCTAACAAAAAAGAAAAATACACCATCGACTGCATTATCATAGCCTTTAAGTGCAACCTTTCATCATCACTCAGTTCGAAATATCTCTTTGAATAGTACTGCAAAGAGTAAAACGCTATTAAAGGAGCAATCAATGTATTAAAAGACCTAAAATATCCTACTATAGCATAATCAGCAGGCTCCATATTAAGCGCAATTAACGGATTAACAACCAAAGACAAAACCATTGGAATTAAAGACGCAAGAATGTAAATACTTATATTTTGCAATGTTTTTTTATTTTTATTAATAATTTGCATATTTAATCTAAAGCAGCTTTCCTTCGCAACCAAATTGCGTTTGTGTAATATTCGAATTATTTTGCCATTTCTGAGAAGTTTGTGATCAGAGGCCCGCTGCTTTAGTAATAAACGCTACACGTTTAAAGAAACAGAATGGGTTTTCGTTGTTTAATAATGGTCATGAAGTAGTATAGGCATCCCACTTGCAGATGAAGTTTTTGCTGAAGTTGGAGCTTTTTAAAAAGCTATTTAGTTGCTTTCAATCAACAATTTACTCAAATGTGTGTTTAAGTTTATTGTTTTCGTGACAGAAGTTGATTGAATAGCAACTACGCAGACGGTAATCGTAATACAATGAAGCAGTCACACTCACCGACTTAACTTTTAGTAATTTGAACCCAGCCATTCATGAGCTGCCCTTTTCGACACCCTAAACCCATGACATGAGGGTAGGGGGAAATGGCTGAAAGAATACTCCGACGTTGTCAAATTGACAGTAATTCCCATCGCATAGCCTGTTAAAAGGATACTCCATTAATTGTTATGCTTTGCGCATTATGTATTCGATCTTGAACTAGAGGTACGTTCCTGAGAAACAACGTATTTCCCTCTTTTAAATTCTTGCCCTTAAGATTGACAAGCGTACGCTTAAACGGATCGTAAGAGTAGGTTTTAAACCCGTACTCAAGCATCAACGACAATATTTCTAACTCATCAAAACCATAACGCCCACCACTTCCGTTCAACTCCATAATCACGGCATTTAACTGTTTATCAGAGAGGATGCGTCCCGCACCCCGCAAAACAAGAGTTTCATATCCCTCCACATCAATCTTCAACATATCGGGTTTCTTATCTCCCAGAAAATCGTCCAATATCACTAAATCGACAGGTATTGCACTATTGCGTTGCTCATCGGGAGCCAAAGCATGATTTGTGGTGTCAAGGTCACTGGAGAACGCAACACTTCCTTTTTTATCCCCGACCCCTTTGTTAACGAATTCAACGCGATCCTGAATATTGTTAATACGAATATTCTCAACAAGTCTTCTATACGTTTGAGGAACAGGTTCAAACGCCACCCCTGATGCACCAGCTGCTGCGCAGGCAAGTACTGTGTATGAACCAACATTTGCGCCAATATCAACGAATAAATCATCCGGCCGAATATAGTGCAATAAAAATGCCATATCAACAAATTCATGTAGCCCCGCATAAATATTACCTGTCAAACCGGTCTCACCACGTCTAACAAGAAACTTTGCTCCATTTATCCAGGGATAAACCATATCTCCCGGCATCAACCTGCTGCCAATCTGCCATTTAACAAATCGAGCAACAGCTCCTATTTTGTTACTCTGGTTTAAAGGATGACTTACAATAAACTTTAGTGTTGAAATAAGCAACATGACATCTCCAAATAGATTATGGTGAACAAATAACATTTGAGTGGACAGAGGGGTCACGGACAGAGACATCGTGTTGCGACATTGGACATTCCGGCAATCTTAATGATCCAATCTTGATAACACATACTTATCCACCCAGAGTGCGATTAAAGCTGCTTTAATTTCTCATACAGCTCGGGTAAGTCGATAACAACAACTTGCCATATAATAGGCAAACTCACTCCAAAATAACCATGTATCAACCGGTTTCTCATCGCAACTATTTGCGGCCAGGGAACGATTTTCAGGAGCCAAAGTGCAACAGCGCAGTATTGTTTGGATGCTGAATTCTCTGGGAGCATTTGAAAGTAGCACAGCCGTCTCGGCTGTGAATTTTGTTACCAACACAGGCGGGACGCCTGTGCTACTTTAAAACATCGCGTCACGCAACTTCCTGTCGTTTTGTTTTGGATGAAATTTCATCTGCAAGCAAGATGCTTGCTCTACTTCAACACCACCTTCAAGACAACTTTTCAACAGCTCGCATTGGAGCAGGCTTCCGTCTTCGCGCTTCGCAGCTACGCCGAACTCGGAAAACTTGTACTACAAACTTTATTCCTCCAAACGCGCAGCGTTTGTTACTAAAGCAGCGGGCTTTAAACCCTCCAGCCTCCAACGAGGGTTATAACTTTGGCATATTGCATAAACTCAACGTACTTCCAAAGAAAGCTGCTTTAGACATAAATTAAGTCCTTCTGAATAACCCCCAGATAACGGGGTTTCACTCCATCAGCAGGCACCACATCAGCAGACAAACCAATGCAACTCTCAATATCATCTGCAAGTTGGACAAACCTGAGTCCACTGATCGGTTGCTCAAACTCCACAAGAATGTCAACATCGCTATCGCCGGTGTTGTCCCCTCGCGAATAGGAGCCGAACAGTGCTAGCGAACGGAGTTGATACTTTTTTTTAAGATTTGGTTTTGCATGCCTTAATATGCTTAATATATCGTCTTTGGTTTTCATCGTATGACCTCTTGTTTGGTACACCAGAGTCTTCTGTAAGTTGTGAGGATGGCATCGCTTATGTTTCAAGCCAGTTTAATCCGCCCCGGTGGGGTTGATTTGGGCTTTTGAGCGTGTTCACATTTCTCTGAGCCCTTGCGCCTTCCCCTTCAGGGCGTAGTTCCGCTTGCGGGACGAAGCCTGATGCGGGAGAAAATTTTTGAGGGTAGAAACCAGCTGTCGCTCTCTTAGCTTTAGCGGTCAAGAAATAGAGGGGTAGAAAAATCTGTTACAGCTGGGTAGATTTAAGGTAAGAAAATCTGGGGTAAGAAAATGGGTAGCTTGATAGGGTTAAGGTGAAAAATGAGTGGTAAAAAATGTTGTCTACCTGTGCGTTGCACGCAGACAGGCTGCGTTTTTTTTAATGATTTGATGATAAGGGTATTTCAAGCGATTAGCGACCCCACGCAGTGGGGATGAAATACCCTTATCCTTTCGCGGAGATTCGCGGGTAAAAATTATTTACGACCTACGTATCTTCATGACAAGCCATGACTGCAGTTTCCGTGGCAGGGTATGGACCTTCATCCGGCACTAAACGAATTTCAAGCCGGCAATCCAACGCTTTAGCGTACTTCTTCACTGTTGATATAGAAGGAGAGTGTTTGCCGCTGGTGAGCGATGATTCAAACCTTGTGACAGCCGGAGGTTGAGTGCCCATACGCTCAGCAATATCTGCCTGAGAGAGACCTTGTACAGTGCGGGCCTTTAATATTTCCCTTAACAGAGTAAACTCAGGCTCAAGAGATTTATATTCATCACTAACCTCTTTCTTACTTAATGCTCTTTTCTTTAAATCATTGTGCTTCATTTTTAACCTCCCTCAGCCGAGAAAATGCCAATTTCAACTCTTTTGCCGGTGTTTTCTGAGATTTTTTGATAAAAGTATGTAACATGCAAATTTGTCTTTGCTTGAGGGTGCAATAAAAAACCCTCGAAATTCCTTCTTTGCTCTTCAATCTTAGCTCAAACAAACCATCATCTATGGCTTTTGTATGCGGCATACCTAAATTTGGGCCAAACTCAATCATCAGATCCGTTAATCGTAAATAACGGGCAAGTAAACCAGCAGGTAAACCGAGAATTTCGTTTTCCAAACTGGAACAGTAATATTGAATAACCCAATTCATTCTGAATCATAACAAATATGTTACTGCTAAGACAACCACTAACAATTCCCGCATCAACAACTTTTCAACCAAGTATAACTAATCACCGAACTGTTTTAGCGGTTGGTATTTTTAGCGATCAGCGTTAAAAAAATACCAAGCGCAACAGAGATTCGTGGAGATTCGTGGGCCAAAATCTTCTTCGCAGGTCACAGCCAACTTCGTTTTTTTGGCCCGCGAATCTCCGCGAATGGATGCGGTAATTGTTCCCCTGCTTCGCAGGGTCGTTAATCACTAACAATTCCCGCATCAGCAAACCGTATAAGGTCATGCAAAAGTCATCTTGTGATAAGGGTATTTCAAGCGATTAGCGACCCCACGTAGTGGGGATGAAATACCCTTATCCTTTCGCGGAGATTCGTTGGCAAAAGAAACTCTTCTCGCGTGTCACAGCCTACTTCGTTTTTTTGGCCCGCGAATCTACGCGAATAGATGCGGTAATTGTTCCCCTGCTACGCAGGGTCGTTAATCACTAACAATTCCCGCATCAATGTCTGAAGTACGCAGCATAACTTTTCCAAAGTACAACCGACACCCAAACTATATGAGCGGTTGGTATTTTTAGCGATCAGCGTTAAAAAAATACCAAGCGCAACAGAGATTCGCGGAGATTCGTGGGCCAAAAATCTTCTCGCGTCTCACCACCAACTTCGTTTTTTGGCCCGCGAATCTCCGCGAATGGATGCGGTAATTGTTCCCCTGCTTCGCAGGGTCGTTAATCACTAACAATTCCCGCATCAGCAAACCGTATAAGGTCATGCAAAAGTCATCTTGTGATAAGGGTATTTCAAGCGATTAGCGACCCCACGCAGTGGGGATGAAATACCCTTATCCTTTCGCGGAGATTCGTGGGCAAAAAATCGTCTCGCATGCTAAACATCAGAAATCGACATCCTCTGTTAATACAAACCTCTCCCATTCAAAAGTCTTGTGATGTCCGAAATTGACAAGCAAACCAACCTTATGCTTTGTGGCATTTAAATAATTCAAAGTCTGTGCACGAAAGCCATCATTCAGTTTTGATGCCGCTTTTATCTCCAGAATTATTTTCCCGTAACATTCAAAATCAGACTCATACTCTGTATCCAACCTAATTCCTTTGAAATCCAGCTGAAGACGCTTATGCTCTACATACGGGATACCCCTTAGATCAAACTCACGTCTTAAACACTCCTGATAGACCGCCTCAAGGAACCCACTACCCATAACATTATACACTTCAAGACACGCTCCTATGATCTTATAAACCTCTTCCTTATAGAGTAACTCAGTTGGCATGTTTTTCTCCAACTAACTTGAACTACTAGTTTTTTGCCCGCGAATCTACGCGAATAGATGCGGTAATTGTTCCCCTGCTTCGCAGGGTCGTTAATCACTAACAATTCCCGCATCAATACCTGAAGTACGCAGCATAACTTTTCCAAGGTATAACCGACAGTCAAACTATAGTAGCGGTTGGTATTTTTAGCGATTAGCGTTAAAAAAATACCAAGCGCAACAGAGATTCGCGGAGATTCGCGGGGAAAAAATCTTATCGCGTATCACAGCCAACTTCGTTTTTTTGGCCCGCGAATCTACGCGAATGGATGCGGTAATTGTTCCCCTGCTACGCAGGGTCGTTAATCACTAACAATTCCCGCATCAATACC
>Ga0265294_10001021_pt1 | contig 38083 bp, 29 predicted proteins | sample MunlanPumphouse3_FD_192504 | JGI IMG/M metagenome (GOLD analysis project Ga0265294, IMG submission 192504) | Groundwater microbial communities from a municipal landfill in Southern Ontario, Canada - Pumphouse #3 | ecosystem: Environmental > Aquatic > Deep subsurface > Groundwater | place... | reverse complement strand
CTAAGGAGTTTATAATGAATCATTTTTTATGCAAAACCAAAATTGTGGCAACCATTGGACCGGCTTGTCGCTCCAAAGAAAAGGTTAGGGGTTTAATTCAAGCGGGAATGGATGTTGCTAGACTAAATTTTTCCCATGCCAATCATGAGGAACATTTAGAAAACATCAATACGATTCGTGCGGTCAATCAAGAATTGGGAACCGAAGTTGCTTTAATGTTAGACACCAAAGGACCGGAAATTCGCACCCATAATTTTGAAAATGGTGTGGCTACCTTAAAAAAGGGCAATATGGTTCGCATTGCGATGAAAGAAGTTTTGGGAACAACTGAAAAGTTTTCCGTAACCCATGCAAGTTTAATCCATGATGTCGAAGTTGGCAATATCCTTTTGGTTGATGACGGCAATTTGACTTTGCAAGTGTTGTCGAAGGACTTTAACAACCAAGAATTGATTTGTTTAATCGAAAACAATGCTACGCTAAAAAATCGACGGGGTATCAATGTTCCATCAGTTAAACTAAGTTTACCGTTTTTGTCGGAACAAGACAAAAAGGATTTGGTTTTCGGTTGCGAAAACGAAGTTGACTTTGTTGCGGCGTCCTTTGTTTCCAGTGCCGAGGATATTATCGAAATGCGAAGGTTTTTGAAAGAACACGGTGGAGAAGGCATTCAAATTATCGCCAAAATCGAAAACACCATGGGAATTCGCAATTTCGATGAAATCTTGAGCGTAGCCGACGGGATTATGGTTGCAAGGGGCGATTTGGGAGTGGAAATTCCAATCCATGAAGTACCGATTTTCCAACGTTCCATAGTTGCCAAATGTCACTTTGCCAACAAACCGGTAATTGTGGCCACCCAAATGTTGGAATCGATGCAATACAATTCACGGCCAACTCGGGCAGAAGTCAATGACGTAGCTACAGCGGTTTTATCCGGCTGCGACGCCATCATGTTGAGTGGCGAAACAGCTTCAGGGCTTTACCCGGTTGAATCGGTTAACACGATGAACACGATTGCTTTTAGGATGGAAGAAGAAATTAATTATAAAGAGTTGATGTCTCGGGCTCGAGAAGCCCGCGTCAACGATATTGCCTCAACGATTGCTTTGGGTGTAGCGGATGCGGCACAACAACTCCCGATTTCTGCAATCCTCACGCCTACCATGTCGGGTTTTACCGCTCGGGCGGTTTCGCATTTTCGTCCTAAAGCACCGATTATTGCGGTTACAATGAACCGTAAGGTAATGCGGAGTCTTGCTTTATCTTGGGGCGTCTTCCCGATTTTAGCCGTTTTGCAGGATAACTTTGAAAATGTCATTCAACAGGCAATAAAAGAAGCAAATAGGAAGTTTGCTTTTACTCCTGGGGATATGGTAATTGTTACTGCGGGCATCCCGTTAAATATTGCTCGCACCACCAATATGATGAAAATTGAAATCATAAAATAAACCAAGGGAGTTTAAATATGCCTAAACCGATTATTCACTTAGAAAATATCAGTAAGTATTATACAGGTACCGGTGGCGTAGGCCTTGGTCTCCGTAAGGTTAATTGTTCCTTTAATTTAGGTGAATTTGTCATTATTACGGGACCAAGCGGATCGGGAAAGACAACTCTTCTAAATGTAATTAGCGGAATGGATACCTACGAAGAAGGTATCCTTTACATTAATGGAGAAGATTCAACTTATTTTGGCCCCAAAGAGTACGAAGAATACCGAGGCAATTACATCAGCTTTATTTTTCAAAACTATAATTTGATTGATTCTTTTACCGTGGTTCAAAATGTAGAACTGGGCTTGATAGCCCGTGGTTCGACAAAAGCCGAAAGACGGGAAAAGGTTCTGCAAATCATCGAAGAAGTGGGTTTGTCCCATCGCAAGAAACATCGCGTGACACAGCTTTCCGGGGGCGAAAAGCAACGGGTGGCGATAGCTAGAGCCCTTGCCAGCGATGCCCCGATTATGGTGTGCGATGAAATCACCGGTAATCTTGACAAAAAAACCAGCGAAGAAATAATTGCCTTGCTTCGCAAGGTTAGCTATAACAAATTGGTTCTTTTGGTATCCCATGATGTCGAAGAAGCGATAATGCATGCAACGAGAGTAATAACCATGCATGACGGGATGATTGAAAACGATGTGGAATTAGCACAAATCCCCCAAACGGATATTGCTTTGACCATTCCTGAATCAAAACCGATTTCTTCAAAAACCGTCATTGATTTGGGTATCAAGTTTTTGTTTTCTACCCCGAAAAAGCTGTTGCTTTTGCTCTTTATTTTCATTGTCGTTAACATCCTTTCAACTTTCTCTTATTCGCTTTACGCCTTTAGCGGGGAAAATTTAAACGTTGACTATAGTGGTTCCATTAATGATTTTGTTTATTATCCCGGACGGGTAGTTGTCAAAAAAGTCGACAACAGCCCAATCACCAATGAAGAAATCAATGCTCTAAAAAATCTTAAAGGGGTAAAAAACGTCATAAAATATGACTTGGCTTTGGAAGCATATGCCCGTTATTATTTTAAAAACATTGAATATTCCAACCTCAACGCTTCTGTGCGCAGTGCAAGTGATCTTAATCCCAAAGATTTAAGGCATGGCAGACTTCCTCAAAATGAAAACGAAGTAGTTGTTTCGATAAACTATCAACCGTTCGATTTAGAACTGGAAAATTATGTAGGCCAAGAGTTGCGCTTGCGTTTTGATTTCGAAGAAAACGCCAACGATGTAACCATTGTCGGGGTCTTGGAAGGATTAAGCGAAGTATATGTTGTCGATCAAGTGCTTGAACGTTTGCATCGACTTGCTATAATGTCTTATTCGATTCTAGAGCTTAATATCCCCGGCGCTCCAATGATAGACAGAAATGCGGTCTTGGTTCCTGATCCAACGCTTACGGGAAAAGAAGCGCTTTTGAGAATGTTTGTTGGTGAGGAACGGGAATTTGATTCCGTTACCACTGATGTTCTTTTTAGTAATACCTATATAAACGGAACACTAGAAGATTTAGAAATCACCGTTAAATTGGAAAACTATCCTGAAAAAGAATTTGATAATAGGGATTGGCGGAGTGATGTTGAATACGGATATTTTGTCAAGTCAACGCTTCGGATATCCGAAGAGGAATTTGCCAATATCGGGTTAAATGATTATTTTCAAGTAAGCATAACACCGGAAAACCCAAATAAAGACAAAGAAATCGCCCAAAAAATCGAAGAAGGCCCTTATTATGCTTTTGCTTTAAGTGCTTTCCAGTTTGATTATGGCAATGTCTTTTCAATCGTGACAGAAATCTTTATGGTTATTTTGGTGGCTATTTTACTGATGGGAATCTATTTCCTTTCTTACATTTCGATTAGGAACATCATTTACAGCGAAAAACAAGGTTTCTTAGTGATGCGATCTTTGGGAATCGATGGCAAAAAAATCCGCATTCAAATTTTTGCCCAATTGTTGATTTTGGCCCTGATTAGCTTTTTGATGTTGTTTATAACTTGGGTTATCATTCGCTTGCGCCAACGTTACTTTTTCCTAGAAATTATCGCTAAATTGGAATTAATCCACATCTTAACCGTGGGGCTCATTGTTTTTGTTTTGGCGGCTTTCCTTGCCCTTCGCTATTCGAAGCGCTTAATTATGTCAACGATAGTTGCAAAGGAATTCGTCTAGGAGGACATCATGATTAGATTACAAAGAGTCAATAAGTTTTACAATAAAGGCAAAAGCAATCAAATCCATGTTCTCAATGACATTAACATTGATCTTGGCGAAGTCGGTTTTGTGGCGATATTAGGTCCAAGTGGAAGCGGTAAAACAACACTTTTAAATGCACTTTGCGGGCTTGACAAAATTGACCACGGGTTAATTCATGTAGAGAACCAAACAATCAAAAAATACCGCCATCACACTTGGGATGATTTACGCAACCAATACTTTGGATACATTTTCCAAAACTATCATTTGTTTGGCGATCAAACGGTATTCCAAAACGTTGCATTCGGTTTGGAAATGCTGGGCATCAAAGATAAAGAAGTAATCAAAACCCGGGTTCTCCAAGCTTTGGCCATTGTGAAAATGGATAAATACAAGAACCGTTTAGCTAAAAACCTATCAGGTGGTGAACAACAACGGGTAGCAATTGCCAGAGCTTTGGTGAAAGATCCGAAGTATGTGATAGCCGATGAACCAACCGGAAATCTTGATCGCAAAAATACCCTTATTATCATGAATATTCTCAAGGAAATCGCAAAAACCCGCTTGGTCGTCATGGTAACGCATGAAAAACCATTAGCGTACATGTTTGCTACCAGAATCATCAGTATTTCCGATGGCAAAATTGTGGAAGATAAAGTAAATGAAGGTAGCGGCGACTCGACCTATGTAGACGACAGAGTGGTTTATTTAGGCGATTTGGAACATAAAGTAAAGGTTCAAGACGGAAGTGTCAGTTTAGAGTTCTTGAGCGACACGCCGATAGATATCAATTCTTTGAATGTGCGCTTAAAACTTGTAGTGCGCGGAAAAAATATTTATCTAAAACCGGAAATTAATTCCAATTACAAAATGGAAGTTGTTTCCGAGGATAGTCTATTTTCCTTTCAAGAGGGAAATCGTCCGACCGAAACTTTTGATATGAAGGATGCTTTGGATCAATGGCAACCGTTAACAATACCAAATAAAAAACGGTACAACTTAAGTTTGTGGCGATTTTACAGACAAGGTTTCCAAGACATCTTCAGCATTTCCCGAATGAAGAAAATCATTTTTTTCGGTTTTGTCGTTTCGTCTTTCCTGTTGACACTGGCCCTAGGCTTATATCAACAGGCGACTACAGTCGATGAAAGCGAATTTGTTGATTTCAACCGGGATGCTGTGTTGGTTAGAACCACCTATGATAATTATAACGAAGAATTTAATTCTTTCCAATCTTACTTTAATTTGGATGGGGTATATGCGGTGGGGAAAACCTATACCTCGGAGATTTCCATTACTACCGAAGGGTATTATCAAAATTCTTCATATGAAAAACCAATCGCTTTTTTACCTAATTTTTTAGTGTATGATCCGATCATTAAACTAAAACCCAATAATGGGGAAATAGTATTATCGCGCGGTGTCGTAAATCAAATCTTAAATTCGCGAAATTATTTCTATAGAACTTTTTTCTCAAGCGAAAAAATGATTATAAATCAAACGATTACTATTGGCGAAAGGGAATATAAAATCAAAGGAATCGAAGAAACCGATAAATTGGCTATTTATCTTTCGAAAAGCGATTACTTCATTGCCAATGTCACACATTATCGAACCGAAAACAGTTCACAGCTTCCGATTTATCTACCGGTGTACTTGTTAAGTGATGTTACAACTAATGTTTCAGAATTAAAGCATAAGGAGATTTTAATTTCCGATAACTTCCCGGTCTCTTTGGAGGTTGGCGATCAATTCTCGGGATATACCGTAAAGGGAAAATTCACTGTTCAAGACGATTTGACAAAAATCGGAATCGTCTTTAGCGAAGTTGACATGCCAAATATTCTTTTTGAAACCAATTACGACGTCAATTCAAGTTATTATTTATTTTCGCGAAACCCAGCCGAAACCGCAAAACAAATATTGGAAATGGGTGGGGGTGCAGAATCGCTGTTTGAGGAAGCTTATCTTGATTATCGCGCCAATAAGTTGTCGGCCTTTAGAGTCTTGATTATCTTTGTGGGAATCATGTTGATTGCGCCGCTATTAATGTTATACTTCGTTATGCGTTCGAACATGATTAGCCGAATCAAAGAAATTGGAATCTACCGAGCCTTGGGCTTAAGACGCTATAATATCTATAAAATGCACTTGGGAGAAATTTTGGCGATTACCAGTCTATTCTCGCTTAGCGGTTATTTCTTGGCTTTAATCGTCATGTTCCAATCAAACCGAAAAATCATCATACCTGTTTTCAGGCTCAATTTCCCAGTGCTCTTTGGCAGTTTGGCCATTATCGTAATCATCAATATAATTGTCGGGTTGTTGCCGGTCTTGCGTTTAATGCGCAATACCCCTCAAGCCATCCTCAACAAATACGATATTTAATCCAAGAAAACGATGGATTTTCCCATCGTTTTTTTATTAATATATTGAGGTTAATGATAAGAAAATGGTACAATAAAGAAAAGCAAGGGGGTGTGAATTTGAAAAAGCTATTTCAAATATTATTATATGCAATTGTCTTTTCCGCTTTGGTTGGTTGTGTAAAGCCGGTTTCGGAACAAAAAAGCGATTATGAGCTTGATTTATTTGTGGAAGGAAAGATCTTAGTCCAAAAAGCTGGTAAATATGGTTTCTTAAATAAAAAGGGCGAAATAGTCATTGATTTTATCTATGATTATGCTAACAAGTTCTATAATGGTGTAACGGTAGTGAAAGTTGATTCTGAGTTCTTTTTGATTGATGAAGAAGGAAATCAGCTAAGTGATCAAAAATTTGCTTATCTCAGTATCGAACCTCACGGTGGTTTGGTCAAAATTGGCGGAGGGTTTTTGGGTTATTCATACGGCTTAATGGACTTAACGGGAAAAGTTTTGCTTGAGGATAATTTTAACTTTATCGATGACTTTTCGGAAGGATTTGCAAGGTATAAAAAAGACAGAAAATACGGTTTTATAACCGAAAAGGGAAAATATTTAACCGAAGTTGAATATGATTATGCCGAATCGTTTTCGGATGGTTTGGCTATAGTAAAGATTGATTCAAAATATGGCTATATCAATTCTAAAGGCGAATTGGTTATCGATACCATCTATGATGGTGCCGAACCGTTTTTTGAGGGGCTTGCGGTGGTAGTGGTAAAAACCGATCAAAAGTATTCTTATCAAGTTATTGATAAAACTGGCAATACGCTTTTTTCGGATTATGATATGATTGAACGGACCAAAAATGTTTTTGTTTGTTCGAAAGAAGGGAAATTTTTTATCATCGATAAACAAGGAAACATTATACCTTTATCTGAAAAATATACTGAAGTTGTCGCCGGCGGTATAGAGGATTGGGGAAAAAATGTCACTTTTTTTGTTGCCTCGGATGGAGAAGCAGAATACGCTTTAGATGAAAACGGAAGGGAAATTTTTTCATCGGAACCCGAAGAAGGCTATGAAATGGCTAATTCAGGAATTGATTTCGTAACCTTTAAAGGTTGGGTTGCCTTTTATAATGAATCTACCCTTATCTTAAAAACCACTGCCGGTGACTATCTTGAGTATTCGTGGACAAGTGAAGATTTGGAAATTTATGTTTTTAACGAAAAAATCGCCCTTTCCCAAAATGATAAATGGGGAGTAATCGATTTTTCCGGAAAGCAAATAATCAAATTCAGATATGACTTCATTACTTTGACCAGAGATGGGTGCGCGGTTGTAGAAAAAGACGGTTTATTAGGGGTTTTGGATTTGAAAGGAAACATAATAATTCCAATAGAATATGAGGATATCGATTATTGGGATATTGATTATTAATGATAACAATCTATAATTAGCAAAAAGCGATAACGCAAAAAAGTTATCGCTTTTTAATTAGTTTGGGCTTCTTCCTAATTTCCGGCATTTTTTGCTTCTATTTCTTTTTATAATGGTTTCACTGGGAGGAGATTCAGTGCGAAAAATTATATTTAGTTTATTGCTGATAGGGTTTTTGCTTTTGATTAAAAGAAATTTGATAGTTCGGGCGGAAAGTTCTTCGATGATTGTCAATATAATTTACAATGACAAACAGATTATAAAGGACGAAGAATTAACTTTGCGCTTTACTTTGCTTAATTTTCATGATTTATACCAAGCCGATTTGGTAATAAAATATGACAATAAAAAGTTAAAGCCTGTGGAAAAAAACGGCGAATGTTTTACTTTTTCGGAAAACCGGATATTTGGCCAAGTCGGTTCTGATGATGTTATTGCAATCAATAATGTTGTGGATGGGAAGTATTGCCGGTTGACTTATTTTAAAGGGAAGCAAATTGACACAGGTTATTCCGGCGGGTTGTTTTCTCATTTTGGGTCGATTTCTTTTATTGCTTTAACAGAAATAGAAAATGTTAAAGAAGTGATTTCGCTTGATTTTTTTGAAACGGATAATCTGGGGTTTAGGTTTGGGTTTTACCGTCCTTATGTTATCGGCGGAGAAGCGATTCCTTTTACGGTGAATGTAGTAGAAGAAATGAAAATCGCTTGGCCAAAAGAAACCTATAAAATGGAAGTGTTTGACCGTTTGCCAAGCTTTCTGGAAGATGTTCAGGTTGTGAATCGAAAAAGCGGTGAATATAACTTACAGGTTTTAACCCAAGACATTAATCCCAATAAAACCGGCATTCAAATCGTTAAACTTCAAGTAACCGATTTTTTAACCGAAGAAGTTTATTTTTTAGCCAAACCTTTGGAAGTCATAGATTCCAAACCCCCGGAAATTTTGGTTGAGGCTAAAATCACCGTATTTGATTATCAGTTAACAGGCGAGAAATTATTGGTTGCTCAAGCAATAGACAATTTTGATGCCAATATTACCCCTATTCCAAGTTTTTTCCAAGAGGATGGTGTGGAAATAGATTCCTTGGAAAATTTTATTGCCTATTTATCGCATCATCCGCTGGGAAAAATCGTCTTTAGGGCTTTTGATCAAAGCGGCAATCAAGCTGTCGACAAGGAAATGCTAATCGAAGTAATCGATAAGTCCCCGCCCGTGGTCAATTTTGTTGAGGAATTGAATTTGGAAGATTATGCCTTGGCGAATTTTGATTTTAAAACTTGGGTGGAAGTAACCGATGCATATGATGCCAACCCCAACATTGCCTTAATCGGAATCGATAAAAAGGGTGGGCAATTAGAGGATTATAAGGCGATTTTGCAAGAAGAAAAAAGCGTCTTAGTTCGTTTCTTTGCTTTTGATGAGCATATGAACCAGACGCCATCCTTTGATGTGCGAATCGTTTTAGTTGATACTACTGCTCCAACCCTTCAGGGCGAACCGCTATTAGAACTAATAAATCCATCCCTATCGATCTTTAATTTCCAATCTTCGTTTGCGGTTGCGGATGCCTTTGATAAGAGTCCCAAATTAACCATGAAATATTATCTCGATGAAAATTATTCAGAAGAGGTTACCAAGGAACAGTTTATCGCCGGATTAAAGGCAAACCTCTGTGGGTATTTGCTTTGCCAAGCAACGGATTATTCCGGCAACCAAAGCTTAATCGTCCAACAAAAACTAACCATAAAGGATACAGTCGCTCCCAAAATAACGGTCGACGGAGTGGAAGACAAGAAGAAGTATTTAAAAATCGATCAAATTGGTTTTCCCGTAACCGATAACCTAGACGACTTTCCATTTGTGGAGGTTTATCTAAACGGAGAAGAATATGATGGAAGCACCTTAACCGAAATAAAAGACTATCAATTATTGATAATCGCCACCGACATCAGCGGAAACGAATCCCGTGTTCGTTTATCGTTTTCAATTATTGAAGATACGATAATCGGCTGCGGGGGAGATGTCGAATGTTATGTGTCCAATTATCGGACCGTTTTGTGGATTGCAGGGGGAATTTTGGGTTTGGTTGCTTTAATTGTCTTAGTTAGGTTTTGGCTACAATACCGAAAAAGAGTAAAAACCCCAATTTAAAAAAACAGGCATTTCGATACATTCGTCAATTATCGAAATGCTTTTTTTTTCTTGTTACTTATAGTATAATGTATAAGATTAGAAGTAAATATATTATTGAACAAATTAAGGAGATGAAGTTATGGCTGTCTCTAGCAAAAAGCCTTGCTATGTAACAACCCCTATTTATTATTCCAGCGGAAAAGTCCATATCGGCAATTCCTATACCACAATTGCCTGCGACGTTTTTGCGCGGTTTAATCGCTTGATGGGGCATGATGTCTTTTTCCTTACCGGGATGGACGAACACGGACAAAAAATTGAAGAAGCAGCACAAAAAGCGGGACTAACCCCGGAAGTGTTTGTAGAAGGGATTGCGGAAGAAACGAAAAAATTATGGCATAATCTTCGCATTTCCAATGACGACTTTATTCGTACCTCGGAGTTAAGACATACCAAAGTTGTCCAAAAAATGTTTGAGGAAATGCTAAAAAACGACGACATTTATTTGGGAACATATAGCGGAAACTATTGTGTTTCCTGTGAAACATATTTTACCAAGACACAACTGGGCGAAGACCAAACCTGTCCGGATTGTGGCAAACAAACCAAAATTATTTCGGAGGAAGGATATTTCCTTCGATTAACGAAGTACCAACAAAAGTTAATCGATTTTATCGAACAAAATCCGGATTTCATACAACCGGAACAAAGAAAAAACGAAGTATTATCGTTTATTAAGTCCGGTCTTGAAGACCTTTGCGTAAGCCGCACCTCTTTTAAATGGGGAATTCCGGTTCTTTCCAATCCGAAACATGTGGTTTATGTTTGGATTGATGCTTTAAGCAACTATTTAAGCGTTTTAGGATATGGCTCCGAAAACGAAAGCAATTATCAAAAATATTGGGTAAACAGCGACATGGTTTTTCATGTGGTAGGTAAAGATATTTTGCGCTTCCATGCTGTATATTGGCCGATTATGTTGATGGCGCTTGGCGTTCCGGTTAAATTTAAGTTGATTGCTCATGGTTGGATTTTAATTAAATCTGGTCGGATGAGCAAATCGCGAGGGAATGCGGTATACCCAATGGACTTGGTTAATCGCTATGGCCTAGATCCAGTGCGCTATTATTTAGCAAAAGAACTTGCTCATGGCAATGACGGTCTTTTCAGTTATGAACGCTTTGTCGAACGTTACAATAACGATTTGGCTAATGATTTGGGAAATTTATTAAGCCGAACAATTTCCATGATTCAAAAATACCGTAATGGCATTATCCCAAGTTATCAAGGCTTTGTAACGCCATATGATCAAGGAATAAAAGAATTAACCAAAACAGTAATAAGTGAATATATTGAAAACTTTGCGAGATTTTCGCTTCCTGCGGGAATTGCCAAGGTTTGGACTTTGATTGACCGAGCCAATAAATATATTGACGAAACCGAACCATGGAAACTTGCCAAGGATGAATCAAACAAAGCGGTCTTGGATAGCGTCCTTTATCATTTGGCGGAAATATTGAGAATTTCCGGCGTGTTGGTTTCGCCAATCTTAGTGGAAGCGGCACCAAAGATTCAAGCTGCGTTGGGAATTAAAGAACCGATGCCACAACTGGAAAGTTTGGAATTTGGTTATACCTTTACTGGCCTTGTGGAAAGTTTGAGCGAACCGTTGTTTAAACGGGTAAAATTGGAAGAAGAATTAGCTTATTTTAACGAGGATAATCAAGAAAACGAAACTACTCCACTTAAAGAACAGGCAATTGTTACAGAAGAGCCAAAAGAGGAACATAAACCGATTGTCACGATTGACGATTTTGCCAAATTGGACCTTCGAGTAGGAGAAATAATCGATTCTAAAAAGCACCCGAATGCCACCAAGTTATTGGTTTCCCAGGTCAAAATCGGCGAAGAGGTTCGGCAAATCGTTTCTGGAATAGCGGAATACTATCAACCGGAAGAAATTATCGGCAAAAAAGTATTAGTGGTTGTTAATTTGAAACCGGTTAAAATTCGCGGCGAGATGTCCAACGGTATGCTTCTGTGTGCCGAAGAAGGCGACAAATTGGAATTATTGGAAAGCAAAATGCCAAGCGGCTCCAGCATTAAATAAAGCGAATATCGGAAGTGAATTATGTTTTTAAGCAATTTTCATTTTTCCTTTGAGTCATTAATCCCGGTCATGGTTTTGATCGGGATTGCATCAATTATTCCGATTGTTTTGTTAGCCTTTCGCGAACCTTTAGTTCCGATTTTTATTGGCGAACTCTTGGTGGGAATCATTCTTGGTTTAAATAGCGAAGTAAGGGAATTTTTCTTAACCCCGATTACCCAATCCTTATATATAATCAGTTTGGCAATGCTTTTATTTCTGAGCGGTTTTGACACCGATTTTACCGTGTTCTCCAGAAAACCCGGGCAATTCCCAATCCTCAAATGGGTTTTAAGAGGTTTGGGAGTTGTTTATCTTTTAAGCTTTGCCATGGCTTTTTGTTTTAAAAAGTATATCAACGACGGAATGTTTTGGCAAGGAATCATGCTGATGATGATTTTGCTTGCGAGTACCTTTGAATCCTACATCAATCCGATTATTCACAGCCGTACCGAAATCGGTTTAAGGATAACCCGTATATCGGGAACGTATGCAACGCTGGCGGAGTTTTTATCAATTATCGGTTTATCCCTCTTTATGATGGTTTTCCGGAATAGTAATAGTATTTGGCTTGTAGGAATTATTTTAGTAATCCTCTTGATAATTTTCATGGTTTTAAAATATATCAATCGGTCACTATTTGACGGCATCAGAGGGGGATATTTGCAAATCGGGTTGAGGTTTAGCTTGTTTGTCTTTTTGCTTTTGGTGACCTTGAGCGAATATGCCGGAATCGAAATTATCTTTGGCGCGTTTTTGCTGGGAATGGTAATTAAGTATGTCAAAGTTTCGCATCGCGAAATAGCTAAAATAGAAAGTTTTGGTGCCGGGTTCTTTATTCCCTTGTTTTTCCTTTTATTGGGATTGCAGGTTCCCGTTGTGCAAGTTTTCAGCAGTTGGAACGGAGTTTATTTGACTTTAATCATTTTGTTAGTTATGTTAGTTGTGAAACTTCCGCTACTTTATTTAGCAAAATGGTATACCGTATCTACCGCCCTAACTGCTTATCTGCTTTCGACATCAACCTTAATTGTTTCATTGGCTCTACAACATTTTGATGTTTTCACGCATTCGTTTTCGGAAGCCTTGGTTGTGGCCAGCGCAATCACATGCATTGTGCCGGTTATCATTTTTTATCACAATTATTCGTTCGGAAAAAAACGGATTACTGATAGTCAGAGCGAAAATATTGAGAATTTAAATAAATAGAAAGAGGAAATGAGTTTCAATGCCGAAAAAGTGCCTTGTTACCAAAAATTTTTTCGATAACCGCGATGTGCAAGCGACGATAAAAACTGTCTTGGGCAGTATTATCTATTCGCTTGCGGTGGTATGGCTTCTTAGTTTTGGCGGCTTTTTCGCCGGCGGTATTACTGGCATATCGCAGTTAATCGCCGGGTTTATCGATAATATCTTTGGAAAAACCGTTAATTTGGGCTTGTTTGTCTTTCTGTTGAATATACCATTATTAATAATGGGCTGGAAAAACATCAGTAAAAAGTTTGCTTTTTTAACGCTCCTTTCCATCATAACGCAAACTTTGATTATATCCTTGTTGGAATGGTTAGCGGTCCGTTATCATTTTCAACCATTTTCCTTTTTGTTAAAAGAAACTTTGGTCGATGTGATTGTGGAAAACGGGCAAATTACCGTTGTGAAAGATTTAGTCCTATCCTCAGGCAATCGCTTATTGCTGGCTTTAATCGGTGGGGGAATTGCCGGGGTGGGGGCTGCTCTTTGTTTAAGCGGTGGCGGTTCTTCCGGGGGCATGGATGTAATTGCCAACAGTTTGTTCGTAAGACGCAATATTTCCTTTACCAAATATTCTTTGATTGTGGATGCCTTGATAGTACTCTTGTCTGGTTTTTTCGGTTTGGAAACGATGCTCTTTACATTTGTTCGGTTGATTGTCTATATGATTGCAATCGACAATTTGTATATTATTTATAAAGTGGCAAAAATTGAAATTATTACCGAAAAAGCCAATGAATTGCGGGAGATACTGCTAGCCAAATTTCACCATGGGTTAACGATTTATACCGTCAAAGGCGGATATACTTTGCAAGAAAAGTACGTCTTTACGATTTTTGTTTCATCTTATGAAGTTAACAATTACATCACAAGCATCTTGGAATGCGACCCTAAAGCTTTTTTATCGGTATCGTCTGATTTAACTATCAAAGGGAATTTTTCCAAACGCACCATCATTTAGAATTACTTAAAATCCATAGTTTAATTATTTGACAAAATGCTCAAAATAGAGTATAATACATACGATACATTTTCGATACATATAACGGGTTTAACTCGTTCCCACACAATGCCTCTAAACGATCATTAGAGGACAATGGTTCTTTAGTGGTCACATAATTATTTATTAATTATTTGGAGGAAATTGCATATGCGCACAACATTTATGGCAAACAAGCAAACAGTTGAACGTAAGTGGTACGTTGTTGACGCGACTGATCAAATATTAGGTCGTCTTGCAACAGAAATCGCAACCGTATTAAGAGGCAAGCACAAACCAACATTTACACCTCATGTTGATGGCGGTGACTATGTGATTGTTGTGAATGCGGAAAAGGTAGCCTTAACAGGCAATAAATGGGATGATAAGAAATACTATCGTGCCTCCCAATATGCTGGTGGATTAAAGGTCAGAACAGCTCAAGAAATGCTTGACAAAGTTCCCCACAAAATCGTGGAATTGGCAGTACGAGGAATGTTGCCAAAAGGCAAATCAGGTGATGAAATGTATCGACGTCTTTATGTTTATGTCGGTCCAGAACACCCGCATGCTGCCCAAAAACCAGAAAGTTTACCGAAAGTGAAATAAGGAGGACGAAAGTAGTATATGGAAAAAGTTGTTTATCAAGCAACCGGTCGCCGGAAGAGTTCCGTTGCTCAAGTAAGAATGATGCCGGGAACTGGCAAATTCATTATCAACGGACGCGACTTTGTTGAATACATCCCTTCAGCCGCAATCCGACTCGACGTTTTACAACCAATTAACTTGACAGGAACTGGTAGTCAATATGATATCTATGTTAATGTCAATGGCGGTGGCATTAGTGGTCAAGCCGGTGCTATACGTCTAGGCGTTAGCCGAGCATTGCTTCTTGTTAATCCTGATTTCCGTGGCCCATTAAAGAAGGCTGGCCTTCTTACCCGTGACCCTCGCGAAACAGAACGTAAGAAATATGGTCTACGTAAAGCGAGACGTGCTCCACAATTTTCAAAACGTTAAACGGGATTGCACGCCATATCAGACAAAACGAGAACGGAAGACCACTATATGTGGTCTTTCTTTGTTTAAATTCAATTTTTACTAATTGCTTAAGGAGAAAAGAAGATGGATAAAGAAATAGTTCGAACCAGATTTGCCCCATCGCCAACAGGCTTTATGCATGTCGGCAATTTACGAAGCGCTCTTTATACTTATTATTTTGCCCGCCAACACAACGGCGCGTTTATTTTACGCATTGAAGATACCGATGTCGAACGTTATGTGGAGGGTGCGGTGGAAACCATTCTCAAAACCTTGGAACTTGCAGGTATAGACTATGATGAAGGTCCGGGCAAAGAAGGAGATGTCGGACCATATTATCAAAGTCAAAGAAAACCGCTTTACAAGAAGTATGCGGAAGAACTGATAGCTAAAGGCAGTGCTTATTACTGTTTCTGTTCGAAAGAGCGGTTGGAATCGCTTAAAGATGAACATGGCAATGTGCGCTACGATCGGCATTGTTGGCATTTGTCTAAGGAAGAAATAGAAAGAAAACTTGCTAATAATGAGCCTTATGTCATACGCCAAAAAATGCCCGATGAAGGCATTGTCCAATTCAATGATTTGATTTATGGTTTGATTGAAGTCGACGCCAAAGAACTCGAAGACCAAGTTCTCCTTAAGTCGGATTTTTACCCAACATATAATTTTGCCAACGTCGTTGACGACCATTTGATGGGAATCACCCATGTTATGCGCGGCAATGAATATTTAAGCAGTACACCCAAATATAATTTGCTTTATCAAGCTTTTGGTTGGGATGTTCCGGAATATATTCACTTGCCTCAAATCATGCGCGACGAAACGCATAAATTATCCAAACGTTATGGCGATGCCCATTTTGAGGATTTTATCAAAAAAGGCTATTTGCCTCACGCGATTGTCAATTATATTTCCCTCTTAGGTTGGGCTCCGAAAGATAATCAAGAGAAATTCACGATGAAAGAATTGATTGAACGCTTCTCCATCGACGGTTTAAAAAAATCCGGAAGCATTTTCGATATCAAAAAATTGCAGTGGTTTAATTTTGAATACTTAAAAGAAGTATCTGCGGAAGAGTATTTTAATTATCTGCTTCCTTTCTTGAAAGAAATCAAAGCGGATGCTTCTACCGAATGGTATCAAAACATGTGCATTTTGCTTCGCGAACGGTTAACTTACGGTGCGGAAGCCAAGACGCTTTACGATAACTTCTTTAAAGAGATTGATTTGAAGGCAATGTCGAGTGAAGTGGTTGATTTTCTAAAAGAAGAAGGGGTTTTCAAAACTATTGAAACGCTTTATCAACAATTCCAAACTCTATCGGTTTGGAATGAAGAAACCATAATTCAAACCATCAAAGAGGTAGGAAAAGCTTTAAGCGTAAAAGGCAAAATGCTCTACATGCCGTGTCGTGTTGCCTCAACGGGCGAAATGCATGGTCCTGATTTAGGCAAGTTATTGCAATTATTAAGCAAAGAGGTAGTTATTGGACGAATGGAAAAATTATTGCATATGATGAAAGTGTGGTAATTTTATGAATATAAAAATCTATAATTCGTTAACCAATCAAATTGAAGATTTTCATCCGGTTAGACCTCAGGAAGTATCGATTTACGTTTGCGGTCCGACTGTTTACAATGACATTCATATCGGCAATGCCCGTCCCGTGGTTTTCTTTGATACGGTCGCAAGGTTCTTTAAGTATCTTGGTTACAATGTAAAAATGGTTTCCAATTTTACGGATATCGATGATAAAATTATCACGAAAGCCCAAGAACTAAAAGTATCGGAAACCGAAGTGGCCAAATATTACATTGAAGAATTTTTGCGCATCAACGATTTGTTGGGTGTTGAACCGCTTTTGGCTCGTCCAAAAGTAACCGAATACATGGATGCAATCATTAATTATATTAAAATCATGATTGATAAAGGCGCAGCTTATCAAAGCGGAACCGATGTTTATTTTAGAATTTCCTCAATTCCCGATTACGGTCTCTTAAGCAACCAAAAGATGGAAGAATTGGAAGTCGGTTCACGTATTGAAGTTGATGCTTCTAAAGAAGATCCCCGCGATTTTGTGCTATGGAAACAAACCGACGAAGGCATTATGTGGGACAGTCCGTTTGGGAAAGGACGTCCCGGTTGGCATACTGAATGCGTGGTGATGGTTGAAGCCATTTTCCAAGGGGAAATCGATATCCATGGGGGCGGAAACGACTTGAAGTTCCCGCACCATGAAAATGAAATTGCCCAAGCCTTGGCGGTATCGAATCATACAATTGCCAAGTATTGGGTCCATAATGCCCGGATTGACCTAAGTGGCGAAAAAATGAGCAAATCCACCGGAAATGTTGTTTGGGCAAAAGATGTGCTGCAAAAGTATTCCGGCAATGTCGTGCGTTTGATGATGCTCAATAATCATTATCGCCAAACGATTCTTTTTAAGGAAGAACTCTTGGAACGTTCGGTTATTGAATTTGACAAAATCGAACGGAGTTACTTAAGTTTATATCGGACGCTTGAACTCAATGAGGGGTTTGATGATGCAGGCTCGCATCCGCTTATGAATGAATTTCTCTCATTCATGGCCGATGATTTCTCTACTCCGAATGCCATTACCGTATTGTTCCAACTAATGAAGGAAATCAATATTGCGATTCGTACCCAAGAAACGTACCATAAATTGAATCAATATTTTACTGCTTTCCAAGGCATGCTTTATATTTTGGGGATACATGTCGATGTTACGCCTCTAAGCGATACGGATAAATCCTTGGTACGCGCTTGGCAGGGAGCTCGGGAAATGAAGGACTTCCAACAAGCTGATTTATTAAGAGCCGAAATTGCCAAACGGGGAATTAAATTATCGTGAAGCAACCTTTGGCAACCCCCCAACTTTTAACGGGGTCAAATTTGGCTTACCTTGGCGATGCTTATTATGAATTGTATATTCGATTGCATTTGCTTAAGCAAGGCATCACTAAACCGCTTCAGTTGCAACGTCGGGCAAAGAACTATGTCAGTGCTTCCGCTCAAGCGATTATCTTTTCCGCTTTAGAGCAACTTCTAACCGAAGAGGAACTAGGGGTTTTCAGGCGCGGACGTAATGGTGCGCACTTAAATCACCGAAGAAACGTTGACCCGGGGGAATACAGTATATCAAGCGGTTTGGAAGCGATAATTGGTTTTTTGTACTTAAAAAATGATTTCGACCGCCTTTCCTTTCTAATCGATCAAGCGATAAAGACCATCGATAACCACAAGGAGTGACCCGAAATGCAAATTAACAAAAACATGAATATTATAATGGGGAAGAATGCGGTTACGGAAGCGATTAAAGGCGGGCGCACAATTAATATAATCTATTTGCTTGATTCCCATAAGCAAAGCGATTTTGCCAAAACCTGCGAAGCCAATGCTTCGGTCAAATATGTTTCCGGAAAGTTCTTGCAAACATTCGGTGACAAACATGGCGGAGTGGTTGCGGAAGTAAAGGAGTACGCAACCGTTCCCTTAGAACATGTGGTGCAAAAAAACCAAAACAAAGAACATGTGGCATTGATTATGCTTGACGGTTTGGAAGATCCCCACAACTTAGGGGCGATTTTAAGAACCGCGGATGCTACGAAAATGGATGCCATCATCATACCCAAACACCGAAGCGTTAAGTTGAATGCAACGGTTGCGAAAGTTTCCACGGGTGCGATTGAGTATGTCGATGTTGTGGAAGTGGTTAACTTGTCGCAAACCATCGATGTTTTGAAAAAAGCCGGTTACTGGGTTATCGGTCTTGAAGCGGACGGGAAAGTCTTTTATCACCAACAAGACTATATCGGAAAAATCGTTGTGGTTTTGGGTAGCGAAGGCAGAGGAATTTCGCGCTTGGTAAAAGAAAAATGTGACTTTTTGGTTAAGATTCCGATGTATGGTCACATTACTTCGCTAAACGTATCTGTCAGCGCCGCTTTAATCTTTTATGAAATTATTCGAAGTCGGGGGATTTAATGAGAGAACTAACCAATGAAGAACTATTCGCCATCAATGATAATAAATTGTTGTATCTAATTCGCGAAGGCAGCGATGAAGCGCTTGAATTAATGTTTAAGAAATACCAACCCTTAATTTTGGCTACCATCAAAAGGTTCTTTAATGATCGTTCCATGTATGACGATTACTTGCAGGAAGGTCGTGTTGTCCTGGCGCAGGCAATCAATAAATATCAAACTCATTATGAAAAAACTTTTAACCGTTTTTTTTATATGTTGCTTTATCATCGATTTATATCGATTAAACGTAGTCTTCAGGTTCGAAATAGACATTTTGTCTTGATGGAAGAAATTATTCCCGAATATCAAGTTCAACCGCGAAGCGACCTGGAAATCCCTTTGCATCATTTTTCGGATTTAGAGAAAAAAGTATTTCATTTAAAATTTGTTCGCAATCTCGATAACGCAATTGTTGCCCGAGAACTAGGTTGCACCATAAAACAAATCTATAACACGACCGAACGCATAAAAAGAAAAATCAAGGAATATAACTGAAAAGATAAGAAAAAATAAACTGTTAAATGCTTTGACAAAAAAGGGAGTATTTGATAAAATAGTAAGGCAGGTGATTAAGATGAGACAAAAAGTCATCTTAGTTTGTGAACAATGTTTTTCACGCAATTATACAACCGAAAAAAATAAATTTAATACTGTGTCAAGGGTTGAAATTAAAAAGTTTTGCCCAAAGTGCAATCAACATACCTTACACAAAGAAACCAAGTAGGAGGGTTTTATTATATGGCTGTTATTAGCAAACCAGAAAAAAAGCAAAATCGTGTTATTCAATTCTTATCAAAAGAATACAAGTATGAGAATCTAATTCTTGCCATTTTAGCTATTTTTGCAATTGTCTTAGGTGCTTTGATAGTTGCAGATACATTGAAAGTCGACGAAGAATTCTTCTTAATCGGCGGTTTTCCTAAAGTGTTTGCCTGGATTCTTGTTTCCTTAGGTGCAGTTTCATTGCTACTTGTACTTTCCCCTTTTTATCGTCCGTCGATTGCGGAATTGCGTCATGTCACCGGATTAAAACGTAGCGAATTTATCAGCAATGTTATCGTTGTTTTATTGTTCGTATTTTTCCTTGTCGGTGTTTTTATTCTCTATGATCTAGGCATTGGCGCTTTACTTAAATTGGTGAGTTAGAAAACGTGACAGAAGACAATTTTGAAAATGAACGCGCGTGGTATATAGTTCAATCCTATTCGGGATTTGAGAATGCGGCGAAAACCAATTTGGAACGTCGGATTCATTCCATGAATATGGAAAAATATATTTTTCGCGTCTTAGTTCCGGAAGTAAAACGAATTGAAAAAACCAAAAAAGGGCCAAAAGAAGTAGTAGAAAAAATGTTCCCAGGCTACATCTTTGTGGAAATGATTGTTACGGACGAATCGTGGTTTGTGGTTCGTAATACACCGATGGTTACGGGTTTCTTGGGTTCAAGCGGCGGCGGTGCAAAACCGGTTCCGCTCCCAGCTGAGGAAATCAGACCGATTCTGGAAACCATGGGTATTACCCAAGCAATCGAAGTCGATTTCCAAGTTGGTGATTATGTTAAAATTCTTACGGGGACTTTTGCGGGGCAAGAAGTCAAAGTCGAAGCAATGGATTATGATAAACAAATTGTTACAATCTCAATCGATATTTTCGGCCGTTCGACCCCCCAAGAACTCCGGTTCGATGAAGTTAAGAAAAGTTAAATGAGACAATGAGGAGCGTCTTCATTGTTTTTATTTTGGGTGAAATTTTCGAAAAATAAAAGGGGCTTTCCCTTGACATAAAAAAGTAAATATTGTATAATAATAAACGCGTGCATGACATGCAACTATTTATAAATCATTTTTTTAACATGTGGGAGAACAATGTTCATAAACCACATCACTGACAAATTAAGGAGGTGTGTCAAGTGGCTAAAGTTAAACAAGTAAAAAAGCAAATTAAACTCCAAATCCCAGCAGGCAAAGCAAACCCAGCGCCACCAATTGGTCCAGCACTAGGTCAAGCACAAGTTAACATCCAACAATTCTGCCAACAATTCAATGAGCGGACCAAGGATATGATGGGTTATGTTGTTCCTGTTGTGATATCAGTTTACGATGATCGTTCCTTTACGTTCATTACAAAAACACCGCCAGCTGCTGACCTATTAAAGAAAGCGGCAGGAATCGAATCAGGTGCTGACAATGCCAAAAAACAAGTTGCAGGTAAAATTACCCGCGCTAAATTAAATGAGATTGCAGCTATGAAAATGCCTGACTTAAATGCTTATGATCTTGAAGGTGCTGCAAAAATTGTTGCAGGTACTGCAAGAAACATGGGTATTGCAATCGAAGACTAATAAGAAAACAAAAACAACAAGATAGATTTCAACAATCCAGATTGGATTTCAATTTAGATTGTCAATCTAAATTGTGGGAGGAGACTCCGTTAGACCACATTTAGGAGGAATAGAATGGCTAAAAGAAGTAAAAAATACCTTGAAGCGTTAAAATTAGTAGATCGTTCGAAACGTTACACTTTAACTGAAGCGATTGAATTAGCGAAGAAAACAAGTTATGCTAAATTTGATGCAACAGTTGAAATTGCTTTCCGTTTAAACATCGATCCACGTAAAGCCGAACAAAACCTTCGCGGTACCGTATCACTTCCTCATGGTACCGGTAAAGAAGTTCGCGTCTTAGTTATTGCCAAGGGCGATAAAGTAAAACAAGCATTGGATGCCGGCGCAGACTATGCAGGTGATACTGAATACCTTGATAAAATTAAAGGTGGATGGTTCGAATTTGATGTTGTAATCGCTACCCCTGATATGATGGGTGAGCTTGGTAAATTAGGACGTATCTTAGGTCCTAAAGGATTAATGCCAAACCCAAAAACAGGAACCGTTACAATGGATGTCGACCGTGTTGTCAAAGAATTTAAAGCCGGTAAAGTTGAATACAGAACCGACAAAGTTGGAAATATTCAAGTACCTGTTGGAAAAGTAACGTTTGATACACCAAATTTGGAAGAAAACATTAAAGCTGTTTACCGCCAACTCATGCGTGTAAAACCAGCTACCGTTAAAGGCGTTTATATGCGTAATGTTACGATCTCAACAAGCATGGGCCCTGGTGTCAAAATTGCCAGCGAATCCATGGAATAATTCACTGATATATTTTAATTAAACCCCCAATGGTTAATAAATAGTTATAAATAGTACAAAGTCATTGCCGTAGACAGTAGGTGCTCGTACGAGCTTAATTTCCTACCGAGGGAAGAATTCGTATATACTACCTATTTTTCTTTCGTGCGTCAATCCCACGAGAGATTTTTTTATGGAGGTGAAAACAATGAATGAAGCGACTATCGCTAAAAAACAAGAAGAAGTTGATCAACTTGTCGAAGAGTTAAAGCAAGCGGGATCGACTGTGTTCGTTGATTACCTAGGATTAACTGTGGCAGAAATCACTAATTTACGTGTTAGACTCCACAAGGAAAACTGCCGTATGCGTGTAATTAAAAACAATATTTTAAAACGCGCAACCGAAAAAATTGGATTTGTTAAATTACATGATGCATTTGTTGGACCAAGTGCAGCCGTATTTTCTCAAGATGAAGTAACCGCCAGCAAAATTGTTTACGGTTTCGTTAAAGAAAATGATCGCTTAAATGTTAAAGCGGGTATAGTTGACAATCAAGTACTTACTGCAAATGAATTGAAACAAATCTCTAACTTACCAAATAAGAATGGTATGATTTCGATGCTTTTAAGTGTTTTACAAGCCCCTGTACGTGGTCTTGCGTGTGCACTTAAAGCGGTAGCAGATGCAAAGTAATTAACTATTAACAAGGAGGAAAAGAAAAATGGCAAAATTTGACATCGCAGGATTTCTTTCTGCAATCAAAGAAATGAGTGTTCTTGAACTTAACGAATTGGTTAAGGCTATCGAAGAAGAATTTGGTGTTACAGCTGCGGCTCCAATAGCGGTTGCAGCAACAGCGGCAGCTCAAGAAGAAAGCGGCCCAACTGAAGTTTCTGTTATTCTAAAACACCCTGGTCAAGCAAAACTTGGCGTTATCAAAGTTGTTCGTGAATTAACAGGTCTTGGCTTAAAAGAAGCTAAAGAATTAGTTGACAGCTCACCAAAACCAATTAAAGAAAACATTACGCCAGAAGAAGCTGAAACAATTAAAGCTAAACTTGTTGAAGCTGGTGCTGAAGTTGAAATTAAGTAATGCTTGTTTAATCTTTTAAATTTTGCGAAATGAACCTGAAGAATTGTCTTCAGGTTTTATCGCTTATGAGGAGGAAGAAATTTGAGCAAACAATATTTCGAAAATAATGACTTGCTTGCATCAAATGAGCAGATTATAACATATTATTACAAGCAATTTATCATAGAATTGTTTAGTGATGCAGGAGTCTTCTCGGTTAAACAAGTGGATTTTGGTACGAATTTGTTAATCAAAAATGTTATTTTGCCCGAAAATTGTACCAAGATTTTGGATGTTGGTTGTGGTTATGGCCCTATCGGCATAACCCTCGCCAAAGCCAATCCTAAAGTTTATGTGCATATGATCGACGTAAATCTTAGGGCTATTGACCTTGCCAAGAGAAATGCCGAACACAATAATCTAAAAAACGCAGAAATTTGGGAAAGCGATTTATACACTACGGTTGAAGGAAAATACGATCTCATTATTTCCAATCCACCGATTCGGGCTGGCAAAAAAGTTGTCCATGGAGTATTCGAAGGGGCAATAAATTATTTAAAACCATATGGGGAGCTATGGATTGTCATTCAAAAGAAACAAGGCGCGCCGAGCGCCTACTCAAAGTTGACTTCCTTATTTGACCATGTGGAAATAATTGCCAAGGAAAAAGGGTATTGGATTATTAAAGCAAAACACAATGGTGAAAATAAAAATGGTCAAGTATAATCGCTTGACAATCACGGGCTTTTGTGATAACATAATTAGATATGGTAAGATGAGGTATTATGCTCATTTTTCATGTTTTTTTAGGAAAAATATTGATAGAGGTGGATTATTTTGAGTTGGAAAGAAATAACATATGGTAAAGAAAGAGTACGCCGAAACTATTCACGGGTACCAACCAATGTTGAATTGCCTAATTTGATTGAGGTGCAGACCGAATCATTCAAATGGCTTCTTGAAAAGGGTTTAAGAGAATTATTCGAAGAATTATCCCCAATTAAAGACCACGGCGACGGTGAAAAATTCGAACTATACTTTACCGATTATGAGTTCGATGAACCGAAGTACACGATAGCGGAAGCTAAAATGCATAACGTTAATTTCTCGCGTGCTTTAAAAGTCACTGTCAGCTTGGAAAATAAAGAAACTGGTGAAGTTAAAGAAGATAAGGTCTTCATGGGGGAATTCCCGGTCATGACACCTTGGGGTACTTTCATCATTAATGGTTCCGAACGTGTTGTTGTTTCCCAAATCATCCGCTCGTCTGGTGTTTTCTTTTCGAAAAACAAAGATGCGAAGTCAGGGCAAATCCGTTTCAGCGGGCAAATTATCCCGACACGCGGAGCTTGGATTGAATTCGAAACACGTTCCAGTGATGTTTGGTATGCTAAACTAGATCGTTCGAAAAAAATCCCCTTAACTAGTTTTATTCGCGCATTAGGTGTGAGCAGAAACAATGATATTTTTGAATTGTTTTTTGACGAAAGCGCACCACGGTCGCAATTTTTAATGAACACCTTCTACAAAGACCAAACCTTTGGTCAAGATGATGCTGTTAAGGAAGTATATGACAAATTACGTCCAGGCGAAAAAACATCAGCTGAAACGGCACGGAAATTTATCGCAAGCCGTCTTTTTGACATTCGCCGTTATGATCTTGCCAGTGTTGGTCGTTATAAAGTAAATAAGAAATTGGACGTTATTTCCCGTGCGGTCGGTTATCATTTAGCTGAAGACATTGTCAATAAAGAAACCGGTGAAGTAATTCTACCAGCCGACACACTAATTAACTATTCTACCCCGCTTGGAAATACGGTAAAAATACTTGAAGATAATCGCGAGCATTTCCGCGAAACAAAAAATTACGGAACAATGCTTGAAGGCGATTCAGTAGTTTTGGAAATACTGAAAATTAAGGTTTACCACGACAACAAAGAAAGATCGCAAATCATCAAATTAATCGGAAATGACCAATCAGAAACCGTTAACCATATTTGTTTGTCGGATATATTTGCGGCAATATCGTATTATTTCAATCTTCATGACGGTATCGGCAAAGTCGACGATATTGACCATTTAGGCAATCGTCGGATTCGTCCGATTGGCGAATTATTGCAAAATCAATTTCGGATTGGTCTAACCAAACTCGAAAAAAATATTCGCGACCGGATGTCGACATCGGTTGATTCCAAAACCGTTGTTCCACAGAACTTAATTAATATTCGGCCCCTTATCTCTACGATTCGCGAATTCTTTGGCAGTAGCCAATTGTCGCAATTTATGGACCAAATCAACCCGTTATCGGAATTAACCCACAAACGCCGCTTGTCGGCTTTAGGTCAAGGTGGTTTGTCGCGAGACCGCGCAAAACTGGAAGTTCGTGACGTTCATACTACCCATTACGGTCGAATTTGTCCGGTTGAAACACCGGAGGGTCAAAACATCGGTTTGATTAACTCTCTTGCTTGTTATGCCAGAATTAACCAATATGGTTTTATCGAAACCCCTTATTTGGTGGTTAAGAAAGATTTGGAAAATCAAAGAGCTATTGTAACCGATGAAATTGAATATATGACCGCGGACAAAGAAGAAAAATACGTTATCGTACTAGCTAACGTTAAAATGTCCAAAGATCCTAAAACCGGCATTATCACCATCGATGACGAAAAAGTCGTGGCCCGAAAAGCCGGCGAATTCGTGGAAGTAAGCCGAATGGATGTCGATTATATCGACGTTTCGCCAAAACAAATTGTTTCCGTTTCAACCGCTTGTATTCCGTTCCTCGAACATGACGACTCGACCCGTGCTTTGATGGGTGCTAACATGCAACGTCAAGCCATTCCGCTATTAAAAGCCGAAGCGCCGATTGTCGGAACCGGAATCGAATACAAAGCAGCGCGCGACTCTGGGGTTGCGATTATTGTAGATGTGGACGGTGTGGTAACATATGTTGATTCATCGAAGATTATTATTCGCGATGATCATAAAATTGACCATACCTATTCCTTAATAAAATACGAAAGAAGCAATCATTCTACTTGCGTTAACCAACGTCCAATCGTCAAAATAATGGAACGGGTTAAGAAAGGGGATATAATTGCCGAAGGTTCTTCAATGGACCGCGGCGAACTTGCCCTTGGACGCAATGTTACCATTGCCTTTATGACCTGGGAAGGTTATAACTTTGAGGATGCGGTTATCATGAGCGAACGTCTTGTTCAAGACGATGTTTATACTTCGATTCATATCGAAGAATATGAAGTCGAAGTTCGTGATACCAAAATTGGTAAAGAAGAAATTACCTCCGATTTAGATGGCGAAAGCAAAGAATCAATTGCCAATCTCGATGAGCACGGGATTGTTCGTTTAGGTGCCGAAGTCAAAGAAGGCGATACTTTAGTCGGTAAAATTACCCCTAAAGGTCAAACCGAACCGACGCCGGAAGAACGTCTTTCTCAAGCTCTTTTCTCGGACAGTTCCAAAGATGTCCGCGTTACTTCATTGAAAGTTCCCCACGGCGGTGGAGGAATTGTCAGTCGCATTGAACATTTTACCCGTAAAGACGGTCATGAATTGCCGCCAGGGGTAAATGAAGTGGTCCGCGTTTATATCGTTCAAAAACGTAAAATCACGGAAGGCGATAAAATGGCGGGACGCCACGGTAATAAAGGGGTTATCTCCAAGATATTGCCGATTGAAGACATGCCGTTCATGGAAGACGGTACACCAATTGACATCATGTTAAATCCTCAAGGTGTACCTTCGCGGATGAATATCGGCCAGGTGCTTGAAACCCACCTCGGTATGGCTGCAAAAAAACTAGGTGTTCACATCGCTACCCCGGTTTTTGACGGTGTTACTCAAGAAGACTTAGTTACCATCATGAATGAAGCACGCGAAAAAGATATTAACGACATGAGGGAAAAACCACGCGATCCTAAAGCTTTGATTGACCATTTCGGAAAAACCACGCTTTATGACGGACGTACCGGACGCAAATTTGATAATAAGATAACCGTTGGTGTTATGTACATGATTAAGTTGGCTCACATGGTCGACGATAAACTTCATGCCCGCAGCGAAGGTCCTTATTCCCTTGTTACGCAACAACCGATGGGCGGTCGTGCTCAAAATGGTGGTCAACGTTTCGGAGAAATGGAAGTTTGGGCGCTCGAAGCCTACGGCGCAGCTCATACGCTTCGCGAAATGTTAACGATTAAATCGGATGACATTGTTGGACGTAATAAAGTTTATAAAGCCATTGTTGATGGCGAACCAATGCCAACACCAGGTATTCCCGAATCATTTAGAGTCTTAATCAAAGAATTACAAGGATTAGGTTTAAGTGTACGTTTAATTGACCAAAGCGGTCGCGATGTTGCGAATGACAGCTTAGTCGACCAGATTGCGGAAGCAAATAAGGGAAAACGTGGACTATAAAAGGAGGATTCTATAATTGAAGAAATATAAATATATTCAAGTAGGTATTGCCTCCCCTGAGGAAATCCGCAGTTGGGCTTACCGAAAAGAAGATAACTTTTATGGTGAAGTTAAAAAACACGAAACCATTAATTATCGGACCTTGAAACCTGAACGCGATGGGCTTTTTTGCGAAGTAATCTTTGGTCCAACGAAAGATTATCAATGCGCCTGCGGCAAATCCCGTAAATCCGGTTCCGATATCAAAATATGCGAAAAATGCCGGGTAGAGATTACCGAAAGCAAAGTGCGCCGCGAAAAAATGGGCTTCATTGCTTTGGCTGCACCGGTTGTTCACATTTGGTATCGAAATGTTCCGAGCCGGATTGCCACACTCCTTGACATGAAGGCACGCGACGTCGATGATATCATCTATCTTGCTTCATACATTATTACCGACATGGACGAAGAAATCGAAGGACTAAAAGTCGGAATGATTCTTTCCGAACAAGAACACAGCAGATACAAACGTCAATATATGTTCAAGTATCAAGCAAAGACTGGGGCAGAAGCGATTAAGTTTCTATTGCAAAACTTAAACCTTGAAGAGTTGTCAAAAAAGATTCGTCAAGAGATAAAGATAGCAACCAAACAAAAACGCAAGAATCTAATCAAACGTTTGGAAATCGTAGAAGCATTCTTGCAATCCGGAAATAAACCGGAATGGATGGTTATGGACGTTATTCCGGTTATTCCGCCTGATCTTCGTCCTATGGTTCAGCTCGATGGCGGCAGGTTCGCTACCACTGACCTTAACGACTTATATCGTCGGATTATCAACCGTAATACCCGTTTAAAGAAACAGTTCGAGCAACGGGCACCGGAACTAATTGTCAAGAACGAAAAACGGATGCTTCAAGAAGCAGTCGATGCTTTGTTTGATAACTCCAAACGCAACAAGAAAGTTGTGGTTGACAAAAACCGCCCATTAAAGTCGCTATCGGATTTACTAAGAGGAAAACAAGGACGGTTCCGTCAGAACCTTCTTGGTAAACGGGTTGACTATTCCGGACGCAGCGTTATCGTTGTCGGACCAGACCTTAAGATGTACCAATGTGGTATTCCGCGCGAAATGGCCTTAATTCTTTTTAAGCCATTCATCATTAATTATTTGCGCAAAAAAGAACAACTCAGCAATCCGGAATCCAATACTAAATCAGGTATCAAAAAAGCTAAGGAATTAATCGAACGCGGTGCTCCGGAAGCCATGGAAGCATTGGAAAAAATTGTAGTCGAACATCCAGTGCTCTTGAACCGTGCGCCAACGCTTCACCGATTGTCGATTCAAGCCTTTGAACCGAAACTTGTGGAAGGGAAAGCAATTAGGCTTCACCCATTGGTAACGACAGCGTTTAATGCGGACTTCGACGGCGACCAAATGCCCGTGCATGTACCGCTATCGGAAGAAGCTCAAGCTGAAGCAAGACTTTTAATGCTTGCCAGCAAGAATATCCTTCTTCCACGTGACGGTAAACCGGTTGTTACCCCATCCCAAGACATGATTCTCGGAAACTACTATTTAACCATTGAACGGTCTTTTCCCGACAAAGAAGGAAGAACTTTTAAGGATATCGCCGAAGTAGAAACGGCTTATGAAAACGAGGAAATTACCTTACAAACGAGAATCGTATTACCTGCTAAAGCGCTTGGACGTCCGTTTGCTTGGTTGAATCCAAATGACGAAAACTACGAAAAGAACCTTGAACATACCGAAAAAGTCATGCGCATGTATATCGTAACCACATATGGAAAGATTATTTTCAATACGGTATTCCCAAAATCTTTCCCATATGTCAACGAAGCAACACAAGAAAATTTAACCAAAGCAACACCGTTAAAGTTTTTTATCGACCCACATGACTTGAAAAACGGTAACTCCATTCAGCAAATCATTGCTAAAATGCCGTTAAACGAACCATTCAAGAAACGGTTCTTGAGTTCAATTATTTCGGAAATCTTCCGGAAAGAAAAATTGGCCGAAACCTCGAGGGCTCTAGACCAAATGAAAGACTTAGGCTTTAAGTATTCGACGGTGGCAGGTATTACCATTTCCGCTTTTGACGTCGATGTTCTTGCCGACAAACAAGAAATCATCAAAAAGGCCGAAGACAACGTTAAACGTTACAATTCCATGTTCAGAAGAGGTTTGACAACCGACCAAGAACGTAAGCGTAATGTTTTACAAGAATGGACCAATGCTCGGAACGAAATCGAAAAAGCAATCAAGAGGGTCATGTCCGAAAACGCTACAACCAATGACATCTTTATGATGGCCGATTCCGGTGCGCGTGGTTCCGCTTCGAACTTTACGCAGCTTGCGGGAATGCGGGGGCTAATGGCTAAACCTAATGGGGAACCGATGGAAATTCCAATTAAATCATCCTTTCGGGAAGGTATGTCGATGTCGGAATTCTTCATTTCCACCCACGGCGGACGGAAAGGTTCTACCGATACCGCATTGAAAACAGCCGAAGCAGGTTACTTAACCCGTCGGTTGGTTGACGTAAGCCAAGACGTAACCGTAACTATCGATGATTGCCATACCGATAAAGGCATGGTGGTTGAGGATTTCGTTTCTTTAGACGGTACGGTTGTGGAAAAATTGTATGAACGTATTGTCGGTCGTTTCACATCCAAACCGGTTTATGGCAAAAACCGTGAACTGATTATTGACCGAAATCAATTTATTTCGGAGGAGATTGCGGAAAAGATTGTTAATGCCGGAATCAAACAAGTGGAAATCAGAACTGTCTTGACATGTGACGCTCACAACGGTGTTTGCGTTAAATGTTATGGATCCGATTTATCGACTGGTGAGATTGTCGAACGCGGCGAAGTTGTCGGTATTGTGGCTGCCCAATCAATCGGTGAACCTGGTACCCAATTAACGATGAGAACATTCCACTCCGGTGGGGTTGCAGGTGATGATATCGTTCAAGGTTTCCCTCGAATCAAGCTCTTATTCTTGGCTCCTAAAGACCCTAAGTTTACCGAACTAATTTCGGAAGTCAACGGTCGCGTTAAGGAAATCAATCCCAAACCGGACAATCGTTTCCAAGTAATCATTGAAAGCCCAATTGAAGGCAATAGCAAAGAATACTTAACCGACAGTGGAAAAAAACCGGAACTTAAAGTGGGACAAGAAATCAAAGCCGGTGATTTAATCACCGCTGATAGCGAACTTGTTCACGTTCTTCAACTACTTAGAGTAACCAATGTACCTAATGTTGAACGCTATATTTTGAAAGAGGTTCAAAAGGTATATCGTTCTCAAGGGGTTCTTATCTCGGATAAACACATTGAAATCATTATTCATCAAATGTTACAAAAAGTTATGGTGTTGGACGAAGGAGATACTGACCTATTGCCAGGTTCTTTAATCTCGAAACCGAAAGCATATCAAGCAATCAAAGAGATGCTTGATCAAGGCAAACGACTTCCGGTCTTGAAACCGGTTCTGCTTTCCATCACTCAAGCATCACTCAAATCTGATTCCTTCCTCTCTGCTGCATCCTTCCAAGAAACAACTAGAGTCTTAACTGCTACGGCCATTCGTGGTAAGATTGACACTCTTGACGGTCTCAAGGAAAATATCATTATTGGTGGTTTAATTCCGGCAGGAACGGGGCTAGTGGAAAAGGAAAATATTGACATTGAAAGCACAACTGACGAAATGCATGAAATTAAACCGTAAAACCAAGGCTATCTCTACGTGAGATAGCTTTTTGTTTTATATTTATCAAAATCAAAAAATATTACTATCTAATTAAAATTTTAGTAATTTTTCTTTTCCTGTGTTATAATTATTATATCTAAGGGAAAAGTTCCCCTATAGTTTAGGGAAAAAGGAGGTGCCTATGTTCGCTAAGGTGTTTGTTGATATTTCCAGCAGCAATACTGATCATCAATATGAATATATTGTTCCCCAACATCTCATTCCTCTTGCCCAGGTTGGCGTAAGAGTAAAGGTTCCATTTGGCGATTCCAATCGTTTAATATTAGGTTATGTTTGGGAGTTGAACGAAGAATCACAATTTCAAGGCGAAATAAAAGAAATCGTCGATATATTGGATTTAAATCCTGTGATTTCCCCAGAACTTTTCCAACTGGCCGATTACGTCAAAAAAGATACCTTATCGCCAATGGTAAGAATCCTTAATTTGATGATTCCACGTTTCATGCGTTTAAAAACGCATAAATACTTGCTTGCCAAAAACCTATTAGATATAGATGCCAATATTGCCAGCCTTTTTGGCGGAAGCACTAGGATTAAGTGGACCTCTATCCTTCCAAATCAAAGCGCCATTATGCGGGAAATCAAAGCAGGTAATTTGGAAGTGGTTTATGATGCCAATGCCATGGGTGGCGCTAGAACCGTCAAGACTTTTGAAATCAATGAAAACAATTATCACGATAATATTGAATATTTTAAAAATCCCGCGGAAATTGATTTGTTAAATTTTCTACATAGAGAAAGAGAAGCATTAAGTATTGACGAAATTGTCGAACGCTTTGGCGTTACTAGGTACGCCATCAATCGTTTGGTAAAAGAGGGTTATTTAATTGAAAAAACAAAACAAGTCTCCCGAATAAAAAATCGCACCATTGAAGGAATTCGTTTATACAATCTCAGTCCGGAAGACCGACTTAATCATGAAGAAAAAGTCAATCGGATTTTTTCCGAACCGCAAAGAGTATTATGGATTCCTCATAATCGCCAAGAGGAAGACACAATGTTGGCCTTGATGGTGGAAAAAACGCAACGAGCAGGCAAAAACCTGATTGTTGTCTGCCCGGATATTCTTTCCAGTTATCAAATCAGTTCCTTTTTAACCAAAGTGACGGGACTGGAAGTTGCTTGTTTAAACAGCGATAGAAGTGATGCAGAAATGTATGATTATTACCAGATGATTGTTGAAGACAATTATTCGGTAATTGTCATCGCTTTCCGCTCTGTTCCCTTTCCAAAATGTTGGCTTGGTTGTAATGATGAATAGCGATAGTTTGTTATACAGAAACGAACAAAGCCCGCGTTTTCTTTTAACCAAAGTCATGAGAGAACGGGCAAATATTTGGCAAGTGCCAATTGTTTACCATTCAATCGTTCCGACCGTGGAGATGTATGCGGAAGCATTGGTTAAACAGTTCTTATTATTGGAAAAAAGAAACGGTTACGATGATTTACCGATAACAATAGCAGACATGAAAGAAGAACTGCTATCGGGTCATAAGTCACCGCTTTCCCGCGCCTTAATTCAATCCTTAAAAGCACATATTACAACAAACAAATGCGCCCTGTTAATTCTAAATAACAGAGGTTACAGCCAGTTTATCATGTGTCGCGAATGTGGGAAAACTATTGATTGTGACCGTTGCGCCTTTCCGATGCGTTATCATAAGGACCCAAATACGCTTATTTGTCCATTATGCAATAAACACTATGTCTTTACCCAAAGTTGCCCTAACTGCGGCAGCAAGTATATCCGTCATGTTGGTCTAGGAATGGAAAAATTGCAAGAAGCAATTTTGGATGTGTTGCCTAATGCCCGAATTTCCCTTTTGGAAGGATCCGCTTACGAGGATTACGAAACAATTATGGATAAAATCCATAATCAGGATGTGGATATCATTATTACCACGGACTTATTTTCGCGCTCATTGAATCATCGGAATATCACGCTTGTTGCGATAGTCTTAATAGATTTAATTGCCAAAGCACAACGCTTTGATGCCCACTATCAAGCTTATACGATGATGGAACATGCTAAATTGCAACTTACTTCCCCGGGAAGCGAACTAATCGTTCAAACCTATGATAAAGCGATGCCGTTTTTGGTTCAAGCCGTCATCGGAGATTATCAAACCTTCTTTAACGAAGAATTAAAGAAACGGGAAGCTTTAAAGGTTGAACCAATTTATAAAATCAATCGGATTTTGGTTAAGGGGCCGTTCCAACAAATCTTTCAAATGGCTCATACAATAAAGCGAACGATACAACAGTCGATTCGGGGGCCGATTATAGTCATTGGTCCATCATACAACAAACGCGAACAAGCGGTGCAATTGATTATCAAACACCAAAGCAAAGCCATGCAAGCTTTGTATGAAAGGATTTACCGTACATGGCAGGATGAACGGTTTACGATTATTTTTGATAAATATCCAAAATATATAGTTTAAGAGGTTGAAATGAAAGTAGTATTTATGGGGACACCACCATTCAGTGTTCCGATTCTTGAAGCATTATCCCAAAAATATCAAGTTGTTTTAGTAGTAACCCAACCGGATAAACCGGTAGGTCGAAAAAGAGTTTTAACCCCTCCGCCGGTAAAAGTATTTGCCCAAGAAAACAATTTACCGGTTGTGCAACCGGAAAAGGTAAAAGAAATTACCCAATTGGTTAAAGATTTAGCACCGGATTTGATTGTGACAGCAGCTTATGGACAGTTTATTCCGGAAGCGATTTTAAAGGTTCCCCGCCATAGGGCTATTAATGTTCACGCCTCTTTGCTCCCCAAATATCGTGGCGGTTCCCCGATTCAACATGCGTTAATTAATGGCGATAAAGTAACTGGCATTACTATCATGTACATGGAAAAAGCGATGGATTCAGGAGATATTCTTGCCCAAAGGGAACTTTTCGTCGATGACGCTGATACCAGCGGCACGCTTTTTGCTAAACTCAGCATCCTCGGGCGTGATTTACTTATGGAAACAATTCCTTTATTAATTGAAGGTAAGATTAAACCCGTTCCTCAGAACCCCAGCGAAGTAAGCTTTGCTTACAATTTAACACCAAGCGACGAAGAACTGGATTTAACCAAAGGAGCACGGGATGTCTATAACCGTTATCGGGCTTTAATGCCTGAACCGGTACCTTTTTTGGTATTAAAGGAACAAAAGATTAAAATCCATAAAATGAGGATTAGCAGTCTTACGCCCAAAAATCAATACGGGGAAATTACCCATGTAGGCAAAGATTACTTTACCATTTCCTGTGGGAATAATTCGGCGATTGATATTTTGGAACTCCAACTCCCGGGAGGAAAAGTCATAACCGCGCGGGATTTTATCAATGGCAAATTGAAAAATTTTCGATAAAGGAAGGAATAAAATGAAACCTAAACTATACTATTCCCGCGAAGAAATGCTTCGCATCAACGTCCAAACGCTTTTGGAAAGAGGAGTAACCGTCGAAGAGATAGCGGATGTTGCCTTCCGACAACAAAGTAAATACAATAATAACGTGGAATTAAAAATGTGTTTGGAAAGCGTGGAAAAAATATTATCCCTACGCGATATTTTCCATCTTTTGCAACTCGGAGCCGAAATTGACAGGCTTGCAGAAGAAGGGAAACTTCAAGGACCGATTCAACACATTATACGCCATGATTTAGGCGTATTTGGTGTCGATGAAATCTTCGGTATTGATATTGCCAGACTTTACGGTGCCATCGGGCAAACCAACTTTGGCGATATTGACGTCAACAAACACGGGATTGTCGAAAGACTCAACCAAGAAGGAAAAACCGGAAACGGCCGTTGTCACACCTTTTTGGATGATATCGTGGGGGGGATTGCGGCGGCGGCTTCTACAAGGGTTGCCCAAATCTTAAGCGAAAACGAAGCTGCGATTGATCCGAATGTAGAAAAGATTAGGTTTGATATTTAGTATGGAAAGCATTAAAAATATTTATTTAATTGGACGCGGTCCATCCAGTTCCCACACGATGGGACCCGAAAAAGCGAGTAAAAGATTTTTAGCCAAAAACCCTCAAGCCACTCATTTTAAAGTTGAACTATATGGTTCGCTCGCCTTAACGGGAAAAGGCCATATGACGGACAAGGTAATAAGGGAAGTTTTAGGCGAAAATACGGAAATCGCCTTTTTGCCTTTGGTCGAATCAAGCTATCACCCCAACTGCATGAAGTTTTTTGCTTATTTGGGCAATGAATTAATCGATGAGTGGAAAGTATATAGTGTAGGCGGTGGGGAGTTAAAAGAAGAAGGGGAAGAACGGAAAGGTTACAAAAATCCGGTTTTTCCCCACCATTTTATGGAAGACATATTGGCATATTGCAAACAAGAACATATAAGTCTTGTTGAGTATGTTGACCGGTTTGAAGCTCCTGATTTAAACGCTTATTTGGAAACCGTGTTAAATGCCATGGATGATGCCATCAAACGCGGTATTGCAACTGAAGGGGTTTTGCCTGGTCGCCTTAAGATAAAACGAAAAGCAAAGACCTTTTATGAGAAGTATTTGGAAAACCATCGTTTTCCAACTATTTTATATGCTTATTCATTGGCTACCTCCGAAGAAAATGCTTCCAGTGGCATCATAGTTACAGCACCAACCTGTGGATCTTGCGGGGTGCTTCCTTCAGTTTTGTTGGGAATGCACCATCATCACCATTCTCCAAGGGAAAGTTTAATCAAAGCCTTGAAAATTGCCGGTTTAATAGGAAACTTGGTAAAACATAATGCCTCGATTTCCGGAGCGGAAGTAGGCTGTCAAGGCGAAGTTGGAGTGGCTTGCAGTATGGCTGCAGCCGCCGCTGCTTACCTCAAAGGAGGAAACAATAGTGTGATTGAGTATGCGGCAGAGATTGCTCTGGAACACCACTTGGGAATGACTTGTGACCCAATCGACGGAATGGTCCAAATCCCTTGCATTGAACGTAATGCTTTGTCGGCTCAATATGCAATTAATGCTTCCGAATATGCTTTAATGACTGACGGAGCACATCATATTACCCTTGATTCGGTTATTGAAGTTATGAAAGAAACCGGCAAGGATATGCATGCCAAATATCGCGAAACTTCTTTAGGAGGATTAGCGACGGTAAAAAGAACAAAAGAACCACCGAAGGAATGATGGTATGAATAGAGAAACAAATCGGCCTGAACCCACAATTGAAGTTGGCCAACATTTTAAAGTAAAGTTTGTGGATTTAACCCATACGGGACAAGGAGTCGCCAAAATATCCGGAAAAAACTCAAAAGGTGTTGAGTATCAAAATTTCCCGGTTTTTGTCCCTTTGGCAACCATTGGTGATCAAGGAATGATAGAACTGACCCAAATCAAAAAAGATTATGCTATTGGAAAATTTGTAAAACTATTTCCAGATAAAAAATCAAAAGATCATGTCCCGATTAGATGCAAACATTATCCGGATTGTGGCGGATGCAACATCATGCATTTATCTTATCAAGCCCAATGCGACTTTAAGACCCAAATGGTAAAACGTACCCTCGAAAGAATCGGAAAAATAACCGATGTTGAAGTAAAACCAATTATCGGAATGGAAAATCCTTGGTACTATCGCAACAAAGTCCAAGTGCCTTTTGGGGAAAGAAGGTTTAAAACCTTTGGCGGTTTTTACCGTTTAAATACTCATGAAATAATTCCCCTTGAGGAATGCCATATTCAGTCAACAGAAATGACTGAAATCATTAAGTTCATAAAGAACCTTTTCAATGAGTTCAAAATCAAAGGATATGACGAAAAAAAACACCGAGGAGAAATTCGCCATGTATTGATTCGGGAAAGTAGTAAAACCAAAGAAATCATGGTTGTGTTGGTTTGTTTAAGTGATATAAAGGACAAGCTTAATGGTTTGATTGGAAAATTGATTAGACGTCACCCCCGTATTTCCTCCATTTATCTTAATATAAATAAGGATAGGACCAATGAGGTTTTAGGCGAAGAAACCCTTTTACTTTTTGGAAAAGAAGCGATAGAGGATGAATTGTTGCGAATACAATTCAACATTAGTCCAAAGTCTTTTTTCCAAGTCAATCCTGTCCAAACCGAGGTGCTTTACTCCAAAGTATTGGATTTCGGTAAATTTACTAAAAATGATAATGTAATTGATGCTTATTGTGGAATCGGAACGATTAGTTTAGTTGTTGCCCCACATGTAAAACACGTTTACGGTGTTGAGGTTGTAGAAGATGCGATTAAAGATGCCAAAGGAAATGCTTCGCATAACCAAATCACCAATGTCACTTTTGTTTGTAACGAAGCTGAAAAACAGATTGGGCTGTGGCATCAAGAAGGCATTAAAGCTGATGCAATAATTGTGGATCCGCCCCGAAAAGGCTGTGACATAAAACTTTTGGAAACGATTGTAGAAATGAAAATATCGAAATTGATTTATGTTTCTTGTGATCCTGCAACCCTTGCCAGAGACTTAAAGTATCTTATAAATCATGGTTTTGCCATTGAAGAGGTACAACCGGTTGATATGTTTCCTCAAACTTTCCATGTTGAGACGTGCGTATTGAT